>OGJU01000081.1_pt1 | contig 119800 bp, 123 predicted proteins | sample 1572251 | NCBI WGS metagenome assembly OGJU01 (sample SAMEA2582144, study PRJEB24529) | metagenome | biome: Human gut stool | place: China | collected 2011
TTTAATTGTCAATGTTTTTTATATATTTCATGCAATTCAGAATATTCTGAAAAATCAGCATCTGCGTTCCCAAACACTATCAGGTTTTGCATGCTTGCTTGCAACAAGCTGATAGGGTTGGGGAACATAGGGCGAATGCCCTTAACCGAAAAGACGACAGTTCTTTCGGTTGTTGCAGATGCGTAACCTGCATTTCAAAACACATCAGGTTTTGCAAGCTTGCTTGTATAATATACTTATTTCATGTTAAGATATTATTAATTTATGATATGAAAGGATTTTCTCATGCCTGGTTTTATTTTACATTTAACTGCAGCCCAGATGCTGCGAAGCCATCTTCACGAGTACCCTGATTTTCCTTATCCGATTCAATCTGTAAATGATTTTCTGATTGGGAATCTTCTACCGGATGCGACAGACCAAAAAGAGCTTTCACATTTCCGGAATCCTGTTTATCGTGATAAGATGATGGTATTTCCGGATTTAACACGTTTTACTGCTAAATATAACTCTCTTCTTTCTGATTCCAGTGTTTTGGGATATTATTTTCATTTATATATCGACCGTCGGTTTTTCAAGGATTTTATTCCGGAGATTGTTGATTTTTATGATGAAACCGGACAAATTACAGATATAAAAGAAAAGATTTCAACCGTTTATATCAGAAATTTTCAGACTTATATCCCTTTTGAAAAGTATCTTACTGAGGAATATTATTACGGTGACTATACAAAGATGAATACTTATCTTGTAAAACGCTACCTGATTCCGTTAAATCTGAACCCTCAGATAATAAATCCTGGGATTAACGAAGTTCAGTATGGAAATGTACAGCAAATCTTAGATTCATTACATGAATACCTTAGTGTTACCGAAGATGCGGTAAATGACCTCAAGGTGTTTCCACTTAATAAGCTTCTTGCTTCACTTGAACAATATACGATTGAGTTTTTATCCAATCCTTTATAGAAAAACTCTACCATTCTTGCTACATTTCAATGTGCAAGAAATGATAGAGTTTCTTTTTCATCTTTTTTACAAACTACTTTATTCTACCTTCATAATGACGGAAGAAATCACACTCTGCATCATTACACCTGTCTGCATCTGCCAGCTTCATATTCAGGTGGAACACATGCTCCAATTTCTTTTTCGTCCCCTCGTAGCAGGAATATATATACGAAACTTTCTTTTCTTTCAAAACTTTCTCCAGTAGTGGTGCCTGCTCTTTCAGGAAATCTTCCTCTGCTGTCATCAGATATACCGGTGGAAAATTCTCTGTCACATATGGATCTACATTAACCAGTTCCAGTTCCTCCTGTGTACCGCCTTCCGGGAGAAATTCTTTCATCAGATTATCTGTCATCTCATTACTCATTTCTTCCAGGTCGGAATGATACTGACCACAATTCAGGGCTACTGCACGAATCTTAAGATCCTGCGGTGTCTGGATTCCAAATTTTTCTTTGTAAACTTTTGCATATTTTGGATTTGTACATAAATTCGTATACAGGCCAAGCATATGTGCCCCGGCAGAGTCACCGACTGCAAATACATTCTCTGTATCGAATCCATATTCTTCTGCATGATCTAAAATCCAGCCAAACACAAGGTTCGTATCTATAATAGATGCCGGAAATTTTGACTCTGGGGCAAGACGATAGGAAAAATTCACTACTGCGAACCCTCTTTGTGCAAGACTCATGCAATAAAACTGGTAAGTCTTCTTGTCTCCATAGACCCATCCGCCGCCATGCACACTGACAATAACCGCAAGTTTTTCTTCTATATTAATTGCTTTTGGACGATATACATCCAGAGACTGCCAAACCTTATCTTCTCCATAAACAATGTTGTCAAATCTCTGAATGTCGTCCGGTGTTGTTAAACCGGCATCCCTTATCATATCTCCTACTGCAAAAGTTTTACGGACAATTGCACTTGTTTTCATATCGTTTTCCTTTCTCAAAGCTTCTCTTTACGCGATCTCTGTCGTACTCTCGAACTGAGAATTATACAGATCCGCATAGAATCCGCCTCTTGCAAGGAGTTCTTCGTGATTTCCCTGCTCGATAATGTCTCCGTCCTTCATAACAAGGATCAGATCGGCATCACGAATGGTTGACAAACGGTGGGCAATAACAAAGCTTGTTCTTCCCTTCATCAGATTATCCATTGCTTTCTGGATCATTTCCTCAGTACGAGTATCAACGGAACTTGTTGCCTCGTCAAGAATCAGGATCTTCGGATCTGCAAGGATTGCCCTTGCGATTGTGAGGAGCTGTTTCTGTCCCTGGGATACATTACTTGCTTCTTCATTCAGTTCCATATTGTATCCACCCGGAAGTGTCTGGATGAAACGATGCACATGTGCCGCCTTCGCTGCCTGAATCACTTCTTCCTCTGTCGCATTCAGTTTTCCGTAACGGATATTGTCACTGATCGTACCATGGAACAGCCAGGTATCCTGCAGAACCATTCCGAACATTTCACGGAGTTCACTTCTATTGAAGTCCCGGACATCGTGTCCATCAATCTTGATCGAACCTCCATTCACATCATAGAAACGCATGAGCAATTTGATCATTGTTGTCTTTCCGGCTCCTGTCGGACCAACAATTGCGATCTTCTGACCTTCTTTCACATCCGCTGAGAAGTCATTAATGATGATCTTATCTTCATTATATCCAAAACGTACATGCTCAAATTCAACATTTCCCTGAAGGTTTTCTACGGAAACCGGATTCTCTACTGTCTGATCTTCCTCCGGTCCTTCCAGGAACTCGAAGACACGCTCTGATGCTGCAGCTGTTGACTGAAGCATATTCGCCACCTGTGCAATCTGCTGCAATGGCTGTGTAAAGTTACGTACATACTGAATAAAGGACTGGATATCTCCAACCTCAATTACATCCTTAATTGTCAGATATCCCCCAAGGATTGCCACTGCCACGTAACCCAAGTTTCCTACAAACTGCATTACAGGCATCATCAAACCGGAGAAGAACTGGGATTTCCATGCGGAATCATACAGCTTATCATTTGTTTCATTGAATACTTCGATTACTTCCTCTTCTTTATTAAATGCCTTGATGATGTTGTGGCCACCATAGATTTCTTCTACCTGCCCATTTACATTTCCAAGATATGTCTGCTGCCCCACAAAATATTTCTGTGAATGTTTCATCACGAATCCGATCAATCCGGCAGAAAGCGGAAGAATCAGAACTGCGATCACTGTCATCAGCGGGCTGATTGACAGCATCATAATAAATACACCAATCAGAGTTGTAACCGATGTGATCATCTGAGTCGCACTCTGGTTCAAGCTCTGTCCAAGCGTGTCAACATCATTTGTCACACGGGAAAGCACTTCACCAACCGGCTTTGTGTCAAAATAGCTCATCGGCATACGGTTGATCTTCTCAGAGATTTCTCTTCTCAGACGGTAAGTTGTCTTCTGAGACACACCTGTCATCAAATATCCCTGCACAAAACTGCAGATTGCGCTGATCACATACAGGCAAAGAACAGTCAGCAGAATCTGTCCGATTTTACCGAAATTCATTCCGTCTCCACCGGAAACTTTGCTTACAAGTCCATTGAAGATCTCCGTCGTTGCTTTTCCTAAAATCTTCGGTCCGACAATATTGAATATGGTTCCACAGATAGCAAACACGGCTACGAAAAATACCTGTACCTTGTAAATTGCCATGTAGCGGATCAGCTTCTTCATTGTTCCTTTGAAGTCTTTTGCTTTTTCATTCGGTCTTCGACCGCCATGCATTCTAGCCATGAATCTGATCCTCCTTTCCATCTGTCTGCTCATTTAACGCTGCTTCTAACTCTTTCTTGGACAGCTGGGATTCTGCGATTTCACGGTATACCGGACAATTTTTTAGAAGCTCGGCATGTGTTCCCTTGCCTGCCACTTTACCTTCGTCCAATACTATGATCTGCTCTGCATGCAGGATCGTACTGATTCTCTGTGCAACAATCAGCACTGTACTTCCGCTTGTCTTTTCAGCCAGCGCACGGCGGAGTGTTACATCCGTCTTATAGTCAAGAGCTGAAAAACTGTCGTCAAAAATAAATACCTGTGGGTGCTTTGCAATTGCTCTTGCAATAGAAAGTCTCTGCTTCTGTCCACCGGATACGTTCGAACCTCCCTGTGAGATCGGACTCTTATACTTCTCCGGTTTTGTATCAATAAATTCTGTTGCCTGTGCAATATCCGCCGCCTCGATCATCTCATCATCGCTTCCATGTGAATTACCAAACATGATATTCGATGCGATATCTCCTGAGAACAGAACTCCCTTCTGCGGAACATATCCAAGTTTCTCTCGAAGTTCATGCTGTTTTACTTCGCGGATATCCACCCCATCCAGCGTAATATCACCGGATGTCACATCATAAAAACGCGGAATCAGATTTACCAGTGTAGACTTACCACTTCCGGTACTTCCAATGATTGCTGTTGTCTCACCCGGCTTCGCTGTAAATGTAATATCTTCCAGAACATCTTCATCTGCACCTGGATAGCGGAAGAATACATGTTCAAATGTAAGGACACCTTTCCCATCTTCCGGGAAATGTTTTTCTTGCTTTGGATCGTGAATCATTGTCTCACTCTTCAACACTTCCTCAACACGGTCTGCTGCCACAGCTGCTCTTGGAAGCATAATTGAAATCATACAAAGCATTAAGAATCCCATAATGATCTGCATCGTATACTGGATAAATGCCATCATATCTCCAACCTGCATCTGCCCATCACTGATTCCGTGTGCTCCCGTCCATACGATCAGAACAGATACACCGTTCATGACAAACATCATCACCGGCATCATAAATGTCATTGCACGGTTAACGAAAAGATTCGTCTTCGTCAGTGTGCGGTTCGCATCATCAAATCTCTCTTCCTCATGCTTCTCTGTACTAAATGCACGTATAACCGGAAGTCCTGTCAGAATTTCTCTTGTTACAAGGTTCAACTTATCAACAAGATTCTGCAATACTTTGAACTTTGGCATAACAACAAGGAACAGCAACAAAACTACAAATGCAATGATAATAACCGCAAGTCCGATGATCCAGGACATGGATACATTGGTCTTCATAACCTGCAGCACTCCACCGATTGCAAGGATTGGCGCATACAGAACCATACGAAGCAACATAACGATCAGCATCTGAATCTGCTGGATATCATTCGTACTTCTCGTGATCAAAGACGCTGTTGAGAAGTGATTGAATTCATTGTTTGAAAATCCAACAACCTTATGGAACACTCCGCTTCTCAGATCACGTCCTGCACTTGCTCCAACTCTTGATGCCAGAAATGCAACCATAATACTTGCTGCCATTCCAAGAAGAGCAAGTGCAGCCATCTGACCTCCTGTTTTTAACAGATAATGAATCTGTGTCTGATCCATGTCCATTCCAAGGTCTTTATATGCACTCCTGCAGAAGCTCACTGCTGCCTGATCAAGAATTGTATCCGGCATCTCTGACATCTGCTCTTCAATCTTCTCAACCATTGTTGCTCTCTGCTCAGCCGGAAGCATTTTCAGAAGATCAAACATAGACATGTCATCCAGTGACACTGCCTGGGATTCCGCCTGGGATTCACCTTGTGGCATTCCTTCCGGCATTGTCTGGTTTGCCCCTTGTGGCATGCTCTGCGCCATTCCCTGGGACATCTGCTCTTTCAGCTTGTCTTCCATCTGTTTTGTTGTATCACTTCCGGACTCGATTCCGGATGTCATCATCATTGGAATCTGAAGAATATCTTTCAGATTCTCCATCGTATTTTCCTCTTCAGCAACAGAATCTTTCAAGACATAAGCTTCTTTTTTATAAGAAGTATTATCTTCTGTATATGCATCCATCACCGTCTGTTGATCGTCTTCCGATACAAACAAAAGCAATTTTTCCATTTCTTCTGTTGCAATCTGTCTCGGTACTTCATCTTCAATACCGCCCTGCTGGATTCCTACATTTACAATATCTGATGTGTAGGCCGGCAAGGACAGATCACAATACGCCTGCAAAACCAGAATCAGCAAGATTGCAATCATTGCTTTCCAGTATGATGCAGCATATTTGAATAAATTCTTCATAATCTGCGTGGTTCCTTTCCTAGTAATTCTCTGTTACTGTTCGCAATATGTGCGAGCAACAACAACTCTCTTCAAGTTACATAATCTATCACTAACCGCTGATTCTAAGCGACAGCAATCTACTCCATTTATCACTCCACATTCTCTAAAATCTGCAAGAGCAGCCGGCGAAAAAGCATCTTCTCTTCCGCAGTCATTCCTTCAAACACGATTTCTTCCAGTTTCTCAGCTGTCTTGATTACATAAGCTACGCAATCTTTCCCTTTCTTTGCAAGAGTGAGACGCATCACCCTCTGATCCTGCTCATCCGCTTTTCTTATAATATAACCTTCCTGCTCCATCTTCTTGATCATTGATGTAATTGATGGCGGCGTTACATTCAAGCGCTTCGCAAGTTCCTTCTGAGACATGGAATCTTCCTGATGAAGGGCAAATAAGATACCTGACTGGGCTCTGTTCAAATCGTATTCTGCATATAATTCCTGTGCCCTCTTCCCTATCAAATGCATGCTCTTTCCCATCAATCCAAGCAATGGAACATCTTTTTTCTGACACTTCACGTTCTTTTTCCTCCTTGATTTATTGATATGTTCTGCAAAATAAAAGCTCTGACTATCACTTTCCCTGCAGAACGAACGCTAAAATTAGTTAGTTAATTAACTAATTGAAAATATAGTACTTTCTCTTAAGTAAGTCAATGTTTTTTCTTATTTTTCACACTTTCTTAATACTTTTTGCACATAAACTAATTAGACTGTTAATTAATTTTAATAGAACAAAGAATGTGCCTTGGCCAATTCTTGCGCCTGCGGTGGTCGCTTGCGACACCTACCTTGTACGCCGCAGTGCGCATCCCTAGCGGAGCGTTTTTATATATTAGGAAAGAACTTTCCTAATTATATAAAAAATGATGAAACCAATTGGCTGACACCATCTGATTTCACCACTCCATCTTAAAATTCTTTCTTTTTCATGACTCTCATACTGTAAATATAAGAGATGAACCATACAAGCAAGCTCAACACAATCACTAAAAATATCATCTGTGTATCTTCAATTCCTTTTGCCATTTGTGCAAATCTCTTCTCCACGCTTGAACTTGCATTCACAAGATATCCGATCAAATAACATCCTACAAAGATTGACAAAAATATAATAGCAAATACAAGTCTTCCTTTCTCGCCTTCAAATTTCAGTTTAATTGTAATCATAATTCCTGAAATTGCTAAAATAATCATTAACGCAATTAAACTTTCTGCCAGTCTTTCCAGATTAAATCTTTCTCCCGGTTTTATCATTGCAGCAATTCCTGCACAGATCGTACCTGCACACCATCCAACTACAGTTAAAATAAATGAGAAGATATATTTTTCCTGTACATATACTTTTCTGTTTATTGGTAAAGAAAAAAGGTAGTTATAACCATGTTCTGCTTCATCATAACTAATTGTACTTCCAGAATAAATTGCCATTACACTTGTAATATAAATAGAGACAAAATTGGTCCCCATATTTCCTGCAAGACTTAAAAATAACCCCACAATTGCAATTACAAGAAAAAATTTTCCACCTTGATAACGAAACAACCGAAAATCCTTTTCCAAAAGTCCTCTGATTCCTTTCATCACATCCCGCCTCCTGTCAACATCAGAATCACCTGATCGAGTGATCCGCTTTCCACTACAATTTCCGGATAATTTTCTGTATAATACTGCTTCTCATTTGTCAGACAGGCAATTCCGAAATTTTCTTTTCTCTCTTTCAGGATATAGTTTTTATCTAAAGCCTGATACTGTTCCTCGCTGACTTTCAACATGGCATACTTTTCAAGAATTCTATCCATCTCTTCATGAAGTACGATCTTTCCTTTATGAATCACATAAATATCATCACACAGATGCTCTAAGTCTGAAGATATATGTGAACTGATCATAATGCTTCTCTCCGGCTTTTCTTCCATATATGTTCTCAAAATATCCAGCATCCCTTCTCTTGCTCCGACATCAAGACCGGCTGTCGGCTCGTCCAGCATCAGGAAATCTGCCTGATGCGTCAATGCAATGATCAGATTCAGCTTCGCTTTCATTCCGGTTGAGTACTCTTTTAAGAATTTATCCAGTGGAATCTGATATCTTTCACACATCTGAAGAAATTTTTCTTCTTCAAACTTTGGATACAGTTTGGCAAGAACTGCCTTAACATCTTTTCCTTTCAAATATCCGCTGAATCCTGCTTCTGCCAGGACTACTCCCATCTGTTCTTTCTCTTTCTCGTTTAACTCTTGCGGTTTTTTTCCAAGAATCTTTATCTCGCCGCCATCATAAGAAATGAGTCCGAGCACTGCCTTGAACACGGTACTCTTACCGGCTCCGTTCTCTCCGACTAGACCTGTGATCCTTCCTTTTTCTACATTTAGCGAACAGTCTAACTGAAATTCACCGTAGCTCTTCTTTACCCTTTTGATTTCTAACATAATTATTCATCCTCCATGATGAGTTCAAATAAGGAACGGAGCTCTTCCTCTTTCATTCCGCAGCGTCTTCCCTTCTGAATCGCCGCTTCCAGATCCGCCTCAACTTCTTTCCTGCGCTCTTCTTCCATCAGCTGTGTATTCGAAGCTGCAACATAAGTTCCTTTTCCATGAACTGTGACCGTCATACCCTCCGCTTCCAAATTGTCATATGCCTTCTTTACGGTAAGTGCACTGATCTTCAGTTCCTTTGCCATCGTTCTCACTGACGGCAGTATATCATTTTCTTTTAATTCTCCGGAGATGATCTGCGCTTTGATCTGCTCCATGATCTGTTCATAGATCGGTACCATCGATGAATTATTGATTATAATCTTCATAAGCATCCTCCTGTTGTAAACAGTATATAACAGTGCATCACTGTTGTCAACTGTTATATACTGTTTGTTTTTCATTTTTCAGGGCAATGTTTTATTATACTACTCGGCTATCCATTATTTTCCAGTGTGTTGTAAACTAATTTTTTTCACAAGATATAAAAAGAAGTTTCCAACACAAGCTTTTCATCTTATATCAGAAACTTCTTTCATCTGCTCTATTTCATTATAATCTTACAATATTTCTTATTGCTAAAAAATCGCTACTGCCTCATTCACGCTCTTCACCCCAAGTAGCTTGATCCCTTTGACATCCTTCACTGTTTTCATACAAACTTCCGGCAAAATACAAGTCTCGAATCCAAGCTTCTTTGCCTCTGCCACACGCTGTTCCGGCATATTCACAGCACGCACTTCACCACTCAGACCAACCTCACCGAACACGATCGTTTTTTCATCGATCGGACGATTCCGGTAACTTGACACAAGTGCCATCACGATTCCGAGATCGATTGCCGGCTCATTCATCTTGATTCCGCCCGCAATATTTACATAAGCATCGCAATTTCCAAGATTCATACCAAGTCGTTTTTCAAGTACTGCCATCAAAAGATTCACTCTGTTATAATCTGTTCCTGCTGCAGTTCTTCTCGGCATACCAAAGTTTGTTCTTGCAACCAGTGCCTGAATCTCCAGAAGAATCGGGCGTGTTCCCTCCATCGAACAGGCTACAACAGAACCGGATGCATTCTCCGGTTTTCCACTCAGCATATATTCGGATGGATTCTCTACTTCTACAAGTCCATTCTGTCTCATCTCAAAGACACCGATCTCATTCGTAGAGCCAAAACGATTCTTCACAGCTCTGAGGATTCGGTAAGATGCATGACGATCTCCTTCAAAATAAAGTACTGTATCCACCATATGTTCCAGCACACGCGGACCAGCCACGGTTCCTTCTTTTGTCACATGGCCAACAATGAAGATTGGGATACATAGTCCCTTCGCCAGCTGCATAAATACATTCGTAGACTCACGAACCTGGGAGACACTTCCCGGTGCGGAATTCACATCTTCACTGTACATCGTCTGGATGGAATCAATGATCACAAGCTCCGGCTTCTCTTTCTCGATCACGCTGCGGATAATCCCCAGATTCGTCTCACACAAAAGCAACAGATTCTGGCTGAATTCACCCATACGGTTTGCACGAAGCTTGATCTGAGTCTGAGACTCTTCACCTGAAATATATAAAATCTTCTGCTGCTTCGCCATCCTCTGGCAGACTTGCAAGAGCAAAGTTGATTTTCCAATTCCCGGATCTCCTCCTACCAGAACGAGTGACCCCGGCACGATCCCACCACCAAGAACCCTGTCTAATTCTTTAATTCCAGTCTTATTCCTTGTATCATCATCCGCGGAAACTTCTGTGATTGGAACCACTTTCGCTTCATTCACCGCTCTGGCTGCTACAGTCGTTCCTTTCGTGATGCCACTGTCAATTCTCTCCTCGACAAATGTATTCCATTCTTTACACATCGGACACTGACCAAGCCACTTCGCCTCTTCATGCCCACAGTTCTGACAGAAGTAAACACTTTTCTTTCCTTTTGCCATTCATAATTTCCTTTCTGTTCGAAGCAAGCATAATACAGCTTGCCAGGTTTATAGATTAGAAAAGGGAAAGGCGCATCTTGCAATTCCTTTCCCTCTGTTTTTACACTACTCTTGTTTCTATCCGAATCTGACTGATTAGCATTTGACAACTTTGATTGCAGCACTCTGATCTGCGTTAAGTTCAACACTTACACTTAATTTTCCGCTTAAGTTTGTTCCCATCTTACCTGCAGACTCTCCGGCGATAAATACTTCATATTCGCTCTCCGGCTCAAGTTCCAATGTAAACTGTACGTCTTCCGGTGCGGAAACTGTGAACTCAACTTCTGTGTCTGTCTCTTTGAAGTTCTCTACTGTACTTCCCGGAACAGACTCATAAACGAACATTCCATTTTTCTCCAACTTTGTAATCTCCGCAAATGTCTTTACTTTATAAAGATCTCCTTTAAATTCAAATCCGTCCTTCTTTGTCTTGGATGCAAGAGTGTAATCTCCAAAGCTTAATGTTCCGTCGTTCTCTGCACGCAATAATTCTTTCACTGTTGCCATTTTTAATTTCCTCCTGGGTATATATATGTTCCTATTATATACTACTTAAAATAGTTTTTCTATAGATTTTATTTATTCTTCACATTTACAATTCGATGTAATTTTAAGCTTCTGTCTTCACAAAATGAATTCCCTTTTTGGATGCTCCTGCCGCCACATGATCACCTTCCCGAATTTCTCCGTTCAGGATCGCATCTGCCAGCTTATCCTCCAGTTCTGTCTGCAATGCACGGCGAAGTGGTCTTGCTCCGTACTTCGCATCCGTTCCTTTTTCCACAATCAGACTCTTTGCTGATTCGCGAAGCTTCAGGTCGATGTTCATCTGTATTTTCAGGCGTTTTGTAAACTCATTACACATTAAAGAAACAATTTTCTTCATCTCTTCTTTGCCGAGTGAATGGAATACGATAATCTCATCAATTCGGTTCAGGAATTCCGGACGGAAGATCTGTTTCACTTCATCCATCACATTCTGCTTCATCTTCTTATAATCACTCGCCGGATCTTCTTTTGTCGCAAATCCAAGCTTCTTCGGTTCAACAATTGCTTTCGCACCTGCATTTGATGTCATGATGATCACAGTATTAGAAAAGTCAACCTTTCTTCCCTGAGAATCTGTAATATGCCCATCATCCAGCACCTGAAGAAGTACATTGAATACATCCGGATGTGCTTTCTCAATCTCATCAAACAGAATCACGGAATATGGATGTGTACGCACCTGGTCACTGAGTTGTCCACCTTCTTCATGACCGACATATCCCGGAGGGGATCCGATCATCTTAGAAACAGAATGTTTCTCCATATATTCTGACATGTCAACACGGATCATTGCATCTTCTTTCCCAAATAACGCTTCTGCCAGTGCTTTCGATAATTCTGTCTTACCAACACCGGTTGGCCCGAGGAACAAGAAGGAACCGATCGGGCGCTTCGGATCTTTCAGTCCTACTCTTCCTCTCTTCACGGCTCGTGCAACTGCGCCGACAGCCTCGTCCTGTCCGATCACTCTCTTCTGAAGGACATGCTCCAGATTCTTCAGACGCTGGGCATCACTCTCTGCGAGCTTGCTTACCGGTACTTTTGTCCATGCAGACACCACTTCTGCAACCACATCTACAGTTACCGGCGGGTTCGCCTTCGCCTGTTTCTTCTCAAAGCGTTTCTTCACTGAGTCTAATTTCTTCTGCACTGCATCCTGTTCTTTCTGAATCAGAGACGCTTCCGCAAAATCTCCCCGTTCAATGCTCTCTTCCTTCTGCGAAGCAAGCTCTTTCACTGCCTGTTCTAACTGCTTCAGATTCTCTGGAACCTCATATCCCTTCAGACTTACCTTTGAGCATGCTTCATCCAAAACATCGATAGCCTTATCCGGAAGATTCCGGTCTGTAATGTAACGCTCTGACAGCTGTACAGCTGACTCCAGTGCCTGTTCTTCAATCACAACTTTATGATGCGCTTCGTATTTCTCTTTCAGGCCTTTTAAGATCTCAACACACTGCTCCTGTGTCGGCTCTTCGATCGTCACCGGCTGGAATCTTCGCTCAAGTGCTGCATCTTTCTCAATGTACTTCCGATATTCTGCAATCGTAGTTGCACCGATCAGCTGCATCTCACCTCTCGCCAGTGAAGGTTTCAGAATGCTGGATGCATCAATCGCTCCTTCTGCGCCTCCGGCACCGATCATCGTATGGATCTCATCAAGGAACAGAATTACATTTCCACAGGCTTCTACTTCTGAGATCAGGCCTTTCATACGCTCTTCAAACTCACCACGGTACTTTGAACCAGCGATCAGTCCCGGAAGATCCAGACTGTAAATCTTCTTATCTTTCATCTTCTCCGGAACCACACCGGATGCGATTCTCTGTGCTAAACCTTCAATAATTGCTGTCTTACCGACTCCCGGTTCTCCAACCAGACATGGGTTGTTCTTTGTTCTTCGGCTTAAAATCTCCATCAGACGGTAAATTTCCTGGTTTCTTCCCACAACCGGATCCATTTTTCCTTCTGCCGCACGTTCTGTCAGATCCGTACAGTACTGCTCCATCATCGCACCGCTTCCGCGATTATCCTCCTGAAGTTCTTCCTGATAGATCTTCGGATCGATCCCTGCTGCATTCATAATGCTCTGGAATAGTTTCTGAAGATTCACATTCAATGTGATCAGAATCTTTGCTGCCACACAATCCACATCACGAATCATCGCAAGAAGGAGATGTTCTGTTCCGATTTCCGTTGTACGGAGTCTTTTACACTCCTTCGCGCTGTTCTCTAACAGATACTGGAGTCTCGGACTCTCTTCTAATCTCTTTCCTTTGGCTGCCGGATGTTCTTCTGCCGGAGTGATCAGCTCATCCATCAGCTTCAGGATCTTCTCCGACTCTACTCCACTGTTCGCAAGTACCTGTCCTGCCACTCCTGTATATTCTTCTCTCAATGCCAGAAGCAAATGTTCTGTTCCGATATACGGATGCTTCATCTCTCTGGCAGCTTTAGCCGCATACTTAAGCGCATGCTGCGCCGGCTTTGTATATGAAATCTGCATATATGTCTCCCTTATGTCTTTCTACTTCTCTGCTACCGGTTCTCGTGCAGCTCATATTCGTCAAAAATCTCATCTACCAGCTCATGAACCTCCTGCCGTGAGATGTTCTTGCAACGCCCTCGCGCAAGTACGATCCTTAACTGCTCTTTCATCACTTCGAGCTGCTGAAGTTTATCTACATCAACCGCGATCACTGCGCCTCTGCGTTTATCCAGACTGATATATCCTTCCCGCTTCAACACATGATACGCTTTGTTCACAGTATGCATATTCACTCCAACCGTATCTGCAAGCTGTCTGACAGATGGGAGTGAATCCCCTTCCTGAATATCTGACATAGCAATACCAAGAATGATCTGGTTACACAATTGAATGTAAATCGCCTCATCACTGTTGAAATCAACTTCTATCAGCATACGCGTAACCCCTTTCTCTTTTGTGTAAAACATATCTCCTGTAAAATCAGCCGCAGGAGATATTTTCCACTTGTTATATCCATCCTAGCACAACCTCTTGTTTGATTCAAGCAAAAACGCAGAAGAAAAGGAAGGTTTTCTTCCTCTTCTTCTGCGTAAAACAGCACTATTTTATTTCCCAGGAAATATAATCTCCATTCTTGTTCCTTTTCCGTACTCACTATCCACCTGAACTTTTGCCCCATGCAGAATTGCTCCATGCTTCACGATCGACAATCCAAGTCCTGTTCCACCCCGTTCTTTCGAATGGCTCTTATCAACTCTGTAGAATCGTTCAAAGATTCTATCCTGATGTTCTTTCGGAATTCCGATTCCTGTATCACTCACGCGGACTTTCGGTCCTTCCAGTGTATTTCCTACCCAAATGGTTACATTTCCATTTTCTTTATTATACTTTACAGCATTTTCTGTAATATTATAGATCATTTCATCCAGAATCTGACGGATTCCATGTATTTTCACAGATTCTCCTGTCAGTTCCATATGAATATTCCGCTGAGCCGCAGTAAGAGAAAGACGACTGACAATTTCTCTCGTCAGTTCAAATAAATCTACATCTTCTTTCTCAAGCTCAACAGATTCGTCATCCAGCTTTGATATCTTAATAATATCTTCGATTAAGGTCAGAAGTCTGCGTGCCTCCTTATAAATAGTCTCAGAGAATCTTGGGATATCCTCCGGACGTACCAGTCCATTCATCATGATCTCTGCGTATCCGGAAATCGAAGTGAGCGGAGTTTTCAGCTCATGGGATACATTTGCAGAGAATTCTTTACGCATATTGGCCACAGCTTCTTTTTCTTTATTCTGCTTATCCATAGCTTCCAAAAGCGGGGTCATCTCCTCATATACAACATTATCCAATGGGTTTTCCAAATCCAGATGAATTACAGGTTCCATCAGTCTGTTTGTCTGCCATTTTGCAAGAAACCAGGCAAGTACAAGTCCAATGATTCCAATCCCTATAACCACCGGCAAAATATTTAATGAAGTCCACATCAAACTATCCATTGATTTTGAAACACGAAGAACGTTCCCATCATCCAGAAGAACCGCATAATAATACAATTCTTTTCTTACGGTATCCGACATACGGATCTTCTCGCCTGTCCCATTCTTCAAAGCCTGCTGTACTTCGGCTCTGGTCTTATGATTCTCCATTGTACTTCCATCATTTCTGGAATCATACAGAACCTCTCCCGTAGATGCGATCAGCGTCACCCGCGTTCCCTGATCCACATCATCCAGCTGTGCAAGATACTCTGTTCCTGACAGATCGACTGCCCGTTTGATATACGATGCCTCCTGTTTGATCTCACCCTCAAGGATCTTCAGGTTCCGCTGATACACACCAACAGACATGATCAGATATATCGGAACTAAAATTGCAATCAGTATAAACATCATGCTTTTCTGAATTCGTTTTCTCACTTTCTCATATCCTCCAGACTTGTATTACGCTTCTCCACCGATCCGATATCCAACACCACGAACTGTCTTTACCAGGCTGCCCTGCTCACCTAACTTCTGGCGAAGCGTCCGGATATGAACATCAACCGTTCTTGTCTCTCCATCAAAATCATAGCCCCAGATCTCTGTCAGAAGCTGGTCTCTTGTCAGCACAATTCCCTGATTGCGCATCAGTTTCTCAAGTAACTCAAACTCTTTCAATGTCAGTACGACACTCTCTCCGTCTACTTTTACTTCATGTTTCTTCGTATCTAAGCAGATTTCTCCAACAGAAAGTTTCGTCTTATCCTGCTGCTTTCCACTTCTACGAAGCACTGCTTTGATTCTGGAGATCAGCTCCATCATACCGAATGGTTTTGTCACGTAATCATCCGCACCGGAATCCAGTCCCACTACCTTATCATACTCTGACCCCTTCGCTGTCACCATGATCACAGGGATATCCTTTGTCTTTGATGAATTTTTCAGTTTCTTAAGAATCTCAAGTCCATCTTCCCCCGGAAGCATAATATCAAGCAAAACAAGCTCTGGCGTGTCAAACGCCAAAGCCTCCATAAATGCCGTCCCGTCTGCAAATCCTCTGGCTTCCAGACCGGTTGTCTCCAGAGTGTAGATTACAAGTTCGCGAATGTTATCGTCATCTTCTACACAAAAAATCATATATTTCGTTCTCCCTCCTGATGCATCACAGAACTATCCTTATGTACTCCGGTAATTGAAAATTCTACCCACTCGGCAATATTGGTCGCATGGTCTCCAATTCGCTCAAGATATTTTGTCACCATGATCAGATCAAAGATTTTTCTTCCATCACGGCTGTCAGCCTCACGGATCAACTGAATCATCTGATCTCGGATCTCATCAAAATAATCATCGATCTCATCATCATCTTTCATAACTGTACGGGCAAGTTCAAGATCTTTTTCAACATATGCTGTTACACTGTTGCGTACCATCTTGCTTACTCCTGTTGCCATTGCTGTCAGCTTATCAAGATTCTCCTCCATCTTCTCCCACTTGGAAGAAATGATGATCTCTGCGATATCAGAAGTCTGATCTCCGATACGTTCCATATCTGTGATCATCTTAAGTGCTGCTGAGATTCTTCTAAGATCTCTTGCAACCGGCTGCTGCTGAAGCAAAAGTTTCAGACAAAGTCTCTCGATATCTTTTTCAATCTGATCGATCTCTTCATCTTCCTTGATCACAACCTGAGCCTGTTCTGTGTTGCCGTCCTTTAACGCCTGTGTTACCTTTGTAATTGCTGCTTCACACAATTCACCCATATGTGTAAGCTGTGTATCCAATGTATGAAGCTGCATATCATATCTGTACCGCATAAATCAACCAAACCTCCCTGTGATGTAATCCTCAGTTCTCTTATCCTCAGGAATGGAGAACAATTTTTCAGTGTCATTATATTCGATCACTTCTCCTAAGAGGAAAAATGCTGTGTTATCCGATACCCGGACAGCCTGCTGCATATTATGCGTTACCATAACGATAGTATAATCTTTTTTCAGTTCCATCGCAAGGTCTTCAATCTTAGATGTTGAGATTGGATCCAGTGCGGATGTCGGCTCATCCATCAGAATTACTTCGGGCTCAACTGCCAGTGTTCTTGCGATACACAGTCTCTGCTGCTGTCCACCGGAAAGTCCGAGCGCACTTTTATTCAGACGATCTTTGAGTTCATCCCAAATCGCTGCCTGACGAAGGCTTCGCTCAACGATCTCATCCAGCTGAGATTTTTTCTTGATTCCGGAAATTCTAGGTCCATAAGCCACATTGTCATACACACTCTTTGGAAATGGATTTGGCTGCTGAAATACCATTCCAACACGATGACGCAGTGTGATCTCGTCCATTTCCTTGAAAATATCCTTGCCGTCGAGCAGAACATTTCCATCAATCTTACAATTTTCCACCAGATCATTCATACGGTTCAGTGTCTTCAGAAATGTAGATTTTCCACATCCGGAAGGTCCGATAAATGCAGTGATCTTATTCGCCTCGATCTTCATATTCACATCTTTGAGTGCATGGAAGTCTCCATAATGAAGATTCAGATGGCTGATATCAAATTTATAATCATTTGCTTTTTTTGCTTCCATTTTTATTAATTATCCTTTCCACATGCCAGTCAACGAAATGATTGACATAGAAATTATCAGTTAACTTCCTCTTTCATTTTCTGTCTTTAGTTTCCTGAATTCTTCTTATTAATGTGTCGGCTCAATGCATTTGCACCAATGCTGAACAGCAGAACAAGAATCATCAGGATTGCTGCTGACAGGTTTGCAAGGTTCGGATCCTGTCCATTGATCTGAAGTCCCCAGATCTGCAAGGACAATGTCTCTGCCGGACGGAAAATATTCAGTGGGCAGGTCGGTGATGTCAGATTCCAGTTATTCCAACGCAGGTCTGTTCCTGATCCTGTTGTATACAGAAGTGCTGCCGCCTCACCAAATCCTCTTCCGGCTGCCAGAATAACACCTGTCATAATTCTTGGAATACACGCCGGGATCAACACATGATAAATGGACTGCCATCTTGTTGCTCCAAGTCCAAGACTTGCCTGCAGATAATGTCCCGGCAGACCATTGATCGCGTCTTCTGTCGTTGTTGTGATAACCGGAATTGCCAGAATGGAAATGGACAATGCTCCTGCAAGAAGACTCTTTCCAAGTCCGAAAAATACAAGGAATACCAGATATCCGAACAGTCCGACAACAATGGATGGAAGGGAAGAAAGTGTCTCAATACAAATTCTCAGAAATTTTGTAAGAAATCCTTTCTTCGCATACATTGCCAGATAGATTCCGGCTGTCACTCCAAGCGGAATGGAGAATAACAGCGAAATAAATACCAGATAAATTGTATTGAACAACTGGTTTCCGATGCTTCCTTTTCTCGCAAAGGCAAACATCTCCGGTGTTGCTCCTGTAAATCCCTTGATAATTACATAAGATGCAAATCCAATCAATAATGTAAAGAAGAACACTGCGATCAGATAAAACACGCCTGTCATTATTTGATTTATTCCTCGCGCACGTTGCACTCGATTCATCTATTTGCTCCCCCTTACTCTTTGTCTTTCTTCGGTCTTGAGAAATAATGGATCAGCAGGATGAATAACAGAGATAATAAGAACAATAACAATGCCATTGTCCAGAGTGCTGTCTTCATTTCACCACCCTCAGTTGCATTTCCCATCTGCGCTGCAATTTCTGTAGTCAAACTCTTTGTTGTTGAGAATAATCCCTTTGGAAGAGCTGTTGTCTGTCCAATTACCATTGCAACCGCAAGCGCCTCACCGAATGCTCTCGCAAGTCCGAGAATAATTCCTGAAAGAATTCCTGAACCTGCTGCCGGAATGACAACTTTATAGATGGACTGCCACCTTGTAGAACCCAGTCCGTAGGCTGCCATACGGTAATCTTTTGGTACAGAATGAATGGAATCTGCCGCCACATTACTGATGGTCGGGAAGATCATCAGTGCCAAAACAATCCCCGCTGCCAAAACAGAATGTCCAACCTGTAAATGAAATACTTTCTTAATTGCCGGAATCAGGACTGTAAGTCCAACCCATCCATAAACAACGGAAGGAATTCCAGCGAAAATTTCAACGATTGGTCTGTAAAACTTTTCTCCGAATTTCGGCGCGATCTCAATCATAAAGATTGCCGAACCTACTGCAAATGGAGTCGCGATCAAAAGTGCCAGACCACAGGTGCACAGAGAACCTACGATAAAGATCAATGCTCCGACAGTTCCACCACCCTGTGCATTATCTTCCGGGTTCCAGTCTGTCGATCCTAAGAATTCAAATATGGAATGACCAAATATCGTAAATGTACCGGATCCCTTATATATAAGAAAAGCTCCGATACAGATTGTGATGGCAATAACAAGCAAACCACCCGCTGTCATCAGTCCTCTCCATGCATACTCTTTTGTAAACATGTTTTGTTTCTTCATATTTTCACCTTTTATCAGTGAAATGTACTGCTGTTCTGAATTTTCCAGGAACACGCAGTACATTTCATAGCTTTTCACTTTATGCTATTAGGTTACTGTTCACACGATGTGCGACCAGCAACGCTATTAGTGCTCTGTTACAGTCATCTTAGATGCAACACCATAACCAAGTTTCTCCATCTGAGCGCCATATTCATCACCTGTGATATAATCAAGGAATGCTTTTGTCACTTCATTTGGTTCACCCTTTGTGTACATATGCTCGAATGTCCATACAGGATATTTTCCGCTGTAAGTATTCTCAAGTGTTGGCTCAACATCATCAATTGCTACTGTCTCAACACCTGCATCTCCTGTCAGATAAGAAAGTGCTACATAACCGATTGCTCCGTTTGTACTTTTCACATTTGTAAGAAGAACTCCGGAATCATCTGTTTCCATGGATGTGTTAGAAGCTTCTTCGTTTCCGTCCAGTGCATATTTCTGGAATGTTGCTCTTGTTCCTGAAGACTCAGGACGTGTTACAAGAACGATATTCTCATCCGGTCCTCCAACATCTTTCCAGTTTGTTGTCTTTCCTGTGAAGATGGAGATCAACTGCTCTTTTGTCAGGCTCTTAACACCTGCTTCTGCAACATCTTTGTTTACGATCGGTGCCATAGTTACAACACATACCTGATGATCTACAAGCTCTTTTGCTGCTGTCGCATCCAGTTTATCTTCTGCTGCCACATCAGAGTTACCGATATCTACAGTTCCTTCTGATACCTGCTTCAGTCCTTCTCCTGAACCACCTGCATCGATTGTGATAGATACATCCGGATGATCATTTAAGAACGAATCTGCTGCATCATCAGCAAGTGGTTTCAGTGCTGATGAACCTGCTGCTGTGATTGTTCCGCTTAATGAGCTGTCACTGCTCTCTGTATTTGTACCTGCTGCATTATCTGAAGTTCCGTTTGATGAACTTCCACATCCAACTGCCATTGTGGCTGTCATACCTGCTACTGTAAGTAATGCGATAAACTTTTTCATTTTCATGTGAATTATCTCCTTTACATTTCATACACATTTCTAATCCCGCTGCATTTTCTTTTTTATTTTCTACAGCCATTTGTGCTTCCCTCAAGCACAGTACATATGTTACGTAAGAAATGTAAAGTCTGAAATCAACCAAACGTTAAGTTTATGTAAAACAACAACAGGTGTTTTTTCGGATTTGTGCAGATCCCTGGCGGAGCGTTTTTATATATTAGGAAAGAACTTTCCTAATATATAAAAAAAGAGAGGTCTCTCAACCTCTCTCACAAATCATCTCTTTATCTGAAGCAAACACATAAGGACTACGCCCAGAATCAGACCACCGAGAAAACAGACAATATATCCAAGAACCACCTTCCGATTTCCCCTTTCACAGCTTGTCTTCCTGATGTCATTATATGAAGCTTCCTGCGAAAATATTCCTTCTAATCTTCGAGTGTTCCCCTTGCCCAACGAATCAGCCATAGAATACTCCAAGTCAGCAACACTCCCATGATCACACCGACAATATTGATTCCTGCTTCATCCCACTGACAGTGTCTTCCTACGATCAGAACCTTGTGTGCCTCATCCGCAATTGCCAGGATCGTACAAAGTCCGAATACCGCACACGCCGCTTTCCAGGCTTTCATCACATTCTTCATTGCCAAAACCAATAATCCTGATTCTATGAAATAAACGATAAAGTGTGCCCATTTTCTCAGATACATGTGCACACCGTCCACACTGTCCTGTGGAAAAAAGTGCTGTTGGATCCATTCTGCCATCGGCAGACTGGTTGCTGCTGTCTGTGGTCCATTCTGGCTTGACAAAACCAAAAGAAGGATCAGCCAGATGATTGCCGGCAAAAACGAGATCATCGTCAGCTTCCTGTTCTTCTCTCTATTCGTTTTCTTATTGCTCTTCAAAAATCTACTCCTAACTGATATACTGCTTTTCTTTTTTGCTCATTATACCATGTAGAAATACTTTGTCAAATTTTAGTTTCTTACCTTACTTATACGTTAAACAAGTAGTTCGCAATCCCATACATCTACGCCACTGTCCTGGAACACGCCATGCAGACGTTCATGCAGCTGCTCCTTTGTCACATCTTTCTTTAGAATCACCTGAATGAATCCGCCTCCACCGGCTCCTGATATAAACTTCCCATCTACCAGGTCTTCACATACAAGAAGGATCTGATCGATACAGGTATTGGTTGTACCGGCATCCAACATACAGGATAATTTCCAATGTTGGTTTAAAAGCTCAGCAAATTCGTCAATATCGCCCTGCTCCAGCGCAAAACGCATTAACACGGCGATTGCCTTCATCTCCTTTAATGCCTTCAATGACTCTGGTCTGCTTCCGATATAGCCACCAACCACATCACGCAGCAGATTTCTTGCAAGACGTCTCTGACCAGTATAGATCAATGCAAAACGTTCTTTCAGTTCTTTCTTTCCCTCTTCCGGCATTTCTATCTTCTCTACAACAAGATTCTGGGCAATCCCCGGTTTTGTTGAGATCAGTTTAATTCCTTCTGTCAGTCCGCCAACCTGATCCTGCCAGCCGCCTCCGGTACTCATGATCTGCTCCATACCAAGGACAACATCATAGATCTCTGCATCTGTGCGGTCCTGACCAAGGAATTCAAAGATTCCCTTTACGCACGCTCCTGATAAGATACTGCTTGTTCCAAGTCCTGATCCTTTCGGTACTCCGTAAACCTGGGTAGAAAGATAGATTCCTCCTCCCATCCGCTTTAAGATCTCCTGAAGATCTGTTTCTTCCTTGACCGGGATAATTCCACAGGCGATCAAAGCTGCTTTATGCAGTGCAAATGAATCATATGGATTATGACAATCCTGGATCTCAGCTGCACTGTCTACAGTTGTATAGACTCCGATATCCTTACTTTCAAATTCCACATGAAGCTCATCTAATCTCTTTACTGTGATCTGTACCGGATAGATTCCTCTTAATTTCATTGCAGCATTAAGAACTACTCCACCCTTTTCATTACAATGTGGTGGTGTATCCGTCCAGCCTCCGCCCCAGTTCACGCGGACCGGAAGGGCGATATCAACCTGATCTTTTACAATTCTATATCCTGCACTATCCGGAAGCTTCTTCTCTGCTTCTTCATAAATTGCCTCCTGGATTGCTCCAAAACAGTCATTCTCGAGTGCATCATAATGCAGATCATCATAAATCGTTCTTGTCTTTTTCATATAACAGGAAACTGCATGATAGATTCGGATCTTCAATGAGAAATCTGCTTCTTCCGCATCTTCAATCAGTAACTTAAAGATTTCTTTCGATATTCCACGCTTTCCAAATATCTTGAGTGCATCCGCATAATACATTCCCTGCTCCAGTTTTCTGATGAAACACCTTGCAAGAATACGGTTTTCAAGAAATCTCTCCTGATCACAGGATGCCTCAATATCTGCTGCATTAAAACTGGAATAGAGACTCATGCGTTCACTCTTGCGCCATCTGGAAATCTCTTCTTCTGTTGCAGTACCATGTGCCATCTTGTAAATGATTTCAGCCATATCAAGTGCATCTTCCCAGTCATCACACACCGGATAAAGATCTGCAAACCACAAATAGGTCTCTTCTCCTTTCCAGAGTTCTTCTTTCGTCACTTCATTCTGAGCCATAAACTGATTCAATGTCGTGCCGAGAAATGAAACCTCTCCCGGATATTTTCCCTTCGGATTATCTAGTACACCATAAATTCTGATTACTTTTTTCCCACCTGTCAGTTCAATTCCGTGCATAACAATCTGTTTTGGAATCTTCCTGTCCATAATGCGCACATGGGAAAGAACGGTTCCGTCGCCGACCTCAGAATTACCAAGAATATAACAATTCTCCAGATATGCTTCTTTTCCTATCTTCGCACGGCTTCCTACATAAGCATTATGCGCTGCAAATCCTTCTTTTTGCACTGCTGAATTCACCTGCATCTTCCAATCCAGGAACTCGTAATCCTGCACATCTTTTGTTACAAGACTTCTCAATTCCCTTGTTGTTCCGAAATGAATAAATTCCGCCGGTGACAGACACAACAGCTTCATTGAGAAATGATGGATCGCATTCCAGATCTGTGTCCTGCATTCATGCAGTGCTTCATTGAGCTGTCCTTCTGCTGCCTCTTTATAGAAATCTTCTAATGTAGAATCATTTGCAAGCGGATATAAAAAATCCCCATAAAAGCTGATCCTTGCTTCTTCATTACAAAACTGCCTGAATTTCTCCTCGTCTACTTTGCCCCCTGTTGAAATCAGACGGAACAGTGCCTGCAACAGTGCGCTGCCAAACAATACCGCACCTGTATCAAGGTCTACATTTCCTGCTTTATTAACAGCTCCCATCTCTCGCAGACGCTCTTCTGTCTGTTTATGAAGAAAACACTTTACATAATCATGTCCGTCGTTCAGAAATACGCCATGGTTCTTTCCTGTAGCTACCGGCTCTTTAATGGAAATTGCTGCTGCTCCGTCAAACTGCGCATCGATCTGAAGCGGATTAAACAGGAGCAATACATCACCTGACAAAACAAGCATTCCCTCCTGGATCCTGGATGGAACTCCTGACATTCCTACAATAAACTCATCAAATAAAGTGGAACTTCTTCCATCCGGCAATTCTCTTGGAACCGGTGAGAAAAGCTTGCCGATCGCAGAATACTGCGGCACTCTCTTGCTGTCACCACCTGAATGAATCACAAGAATTCTACGATTCTTAAAAGGATTCTCTCTCTCAGGCTCCTGTTCTGCAATATAACGCATCACCTGAAAGGTAGCGCCTCCGGATCCCACACGTTTTCCCTCCGGATCTGGAAGAACCGCATACGTTGTCTCTTCCGGAAGAAGACCTTTTTCCAAACGGTTCTCGATCTGATTCCGATAAGCCGTTGCCTGTGCTTTATTTGATGCTGTCAATATAATATAATCCCATTTAATAAAGCTTTTTTTCTTTAAACTTCTTTCATAATCTTCCCAGGAATCTAGATAGGACTGACGTAGGAAGAGATTGTTCATCTTCTCGTATTTCATTTTCTTACTCCTTATCTAACCTTTTCTTTTTTTCTTATCTTAGTTAAACATTCAAATAACATCCAATGCTAGGATAACACACATTTTATAAAATTGAAAGTAATCGCAACCCGAGTAGACGTTTTTCTATATCAGAACAGTAACCAGAACACGACTTTTTCATATACAAAAAAGAGCTGTGAAAAACGAAATTATTCTCTATTTTTCACAACTCTTTTCAAAAATCAGTTTAAAATGCTCTTATTGCTGTGTAAAATCATTATTCGCTGTTGGTGCTACCGCGCTTTCCTGAGCACTGATCGACTGAACTGTCTCAGAAGGTGTATACGTTTCTGTCGGATACAAAAATGTATGCATCTGTGTACTCATGTCATTCAATGTAACCGGAACTTCATAGAACACACCATCAATCTTACCGGAATAGAATACCTTTGGAAATGCATCCATTGCTTCCACCTTGTATTCTGTGATTTTACTTAAAAGACGAAGTACTTCGCTCTCTAAATAGTTTGTATTAATTTTATCAAGCATGCTCTTGGCAATATCGATCTTTTTCGCTTTATCAAGCTCCTGTGCTTTTGAGAAAATCTTAAAGAGAACTGTTCTCTGTCTTTCACTTCTCTTATAATCTCCTCCTTCTGTATAACGGATACGGCTAAATGCAACCGCCTGTGTTCCGTCTAATGTATAAGTACCTGCTTCTGTAATGTGTGCAGAAGATGTTCCCCTGATTCCATTAAGCTCATCAATATAACCATTGATATACTTTGTTTCTTCTTCTGTAATATCCTGCTCGATTCCATCCATATCATCAACCAGTTCTGCTACATTCATGAAGTTAACTGTAATATATTTCTGAATATCCAGATCAAAGTTTGTATTTAATGTATCCATTGCAAGCTCCGGTCCTCCGAAAGAGTGTGCATGTGTGATCTTATCCAGACCATGACCTTCAATCTGTACATAACAATCTCTATAGACAGAAGCAATATACACTTTTTTATTTGTATTATCTACATTTACCACCATCAGGGAGTCTGATCTTGTTCCCTTACCAAGATTATTTTCCCTGGAGTCAACTCCAAAAATAGCAAATGTCTCCTGATTCACTTCCGGCTCTTCTTCTACTTCTTCTGGCTCTTCTTCCTCTTGCACTACCTGATTTGTCTCTTTCTTTGGCTCTTCCTTTTCTTTCTTCTTTCCGCAACCGGAAAAAGAAGCAACTGCAAGTGCAACAATCAAAAGAACTGCAAGTATTCTTCTCTTTTTCACCTGAATTTTCCTCCTTCTCTCTGTCTTATCTCCATATTTGCACAAAATGGCTATGTTTCTTTAACAAACACAGCCATTTTAGCACACTTTAATTTAGAATGCTATAGAAAATCCTCAGTTCTCGCCCGAAAACGGTTCTTTCTGACATTTTTCACCGATTTTCTCACCCATCTTTATCAATGTCTCTGCACCGTTTGCACTGTTTCTCACCAGATCTTCATCCGTCTGCACTTTTCCCGGCTCTGTCAAAAGAACGACTGTAGACCCGCCAAACTCGAACATTCCTTTTTCTTCTCCCCGGTGTACAACAGATACCGCCTCCTTATGGTTCTTGATCCGTCCAACCATAAGAGCACCGACTTCCATCTGCAAAACGGTTCCCAATTCTTCTGTCTGTACAAGACAGTATTCCCTTGTATTCATCTTGTAAATCGGAGCATAGTCATTTGCCACCGGATTTACTGTATGGAATACTCCTCTGATCTTTCGCTGTGCAGATTTCACACCATCTGCTACATAACAATATCTGTGGTAGTCATCTACCGTGAGACGGATTATATAAGCTGTTCCACCTTCATAGCGTTTCGCAAGCTTTTCATCCTTCAGAAGACTACGGACTGTATACTGTGTCTGTTTGATAAGAAAAAGTCCATCCCTTTGAATCGGACAAACTGTCACTTTCCCGTCACAAGGACTGATCAGTACTTCTTTTCTTCCGTCAATCGGACGTTCCTCTGCTAAAATCTTACGCGTAAAAAAGTCATTATAAGAAGAATAATGATTCTTATCATAGATTGACAGATCAATCTGATTCTTTCTGACAAACGATGGAATCAACAGCCTGGATACTCTGCTGTCCAGCACTTTTCCACCAAGTCGGGATACCCTGGAACCAAGCAATGGTTTCAGCATCATTCTTGTCAATGTATGTCCATAGATATATTCCAGGAATCTGTCCTGTCCTGTTGTTTTCTCCGTCCTGTTTCCGTTTCTGTCTGCATAAATCATAATCTCTCCTCTTACATGAATCTTCGTCTCAATGTCCAGACTACTGCAACCGCTACTACTCCGACTAATGCAGAAAGTGTCTTATTCCCCGGCTTTTTTAATTTGAAATCCATAACAAACAGAAGTCCTACAAGAAGAACCATCGCATGCAGTACAATTCTGAAATCAAAGTGCAGAAATGGGCGAAGCACAACAAGAATCGGTAATGCGATCGACATGGATGTGATTGGCAATCCCTGATAACACTTTCTGTTCTCTGTTGTCTCATCCTGCCTGGACTCTTCTGTTACATTAAACCATGCCAGACGGATCAATCCTGCCAATACATAAAACATAAGAATAAGAACACCGACAATCCCATTCATTCCCATACAATAACAGATGATCGCCGGTCCAACTCCAAAACAGACAATGTCACATAGGGAATCAATCTGGATTCCAAAACGTTTCTCTATTTCTGTTCTATCCTTCTTTGTTCTTGCAATCTTCCCATCAAACATATCACACAGACCGGACAGTGCAAGACACAATACTGCAAGATCCAGATGTCCATTCAATGACAGCATCATCCCACCAATCGAAATCCACAGACTGATATATGTAAGTATAACTGTGTAATCATAAACACCTAACATTTTATTTCCCCCTTGTTTTTATTCTTTTCAGAATAACTCTCCATTTATTTATGCTTTCTTCCTTAAGTTTCTTCCTATTGTAAAATTCGCCACGATCGTAAAAATTGCACTGATCAGTAATTCTGTATAATATCCAAGTCCTCTGCTTAAGATCATTCCCGGAATCAAAAGTGTGCTTCCAAAAACTGGTTCAAAAATCATCGAAAACAGTTTTTCACTGATGCCCATACCACCTGGCAGTGGCAGCATATCCACAGAAACTGAAATCACAGACTGCAGAAGAATGATCACGAATGCATTCGTTCCGGACAGTCCAAATGCCTTATATACAAACCAGGTTGCTGTAAACAGTGCGAACCTCTGAAATAGTGTGATTGCAAATACATTAACCAGCACCATCATATGATCTTTCAGATAAACCGCTGTTGTATGATACTGATCCATTGATGCATTCAGTTTCTCAATTCTTGTACTCTTATGTCGCATCAGATGCATTTTTTCCAGCAGTTCCATTCCTTTCACAAGAATAGAACGTGCAAGCACCGGATGAAATACAAGGAGCAGCATAGAAGCCACACAAAACACATTTAAACCTGTTCCAAGATAAAAAATATGACGGATCTCATACATATGTGTTCTGATGAATCCCCTGCCGAAGATCATAAGTCCAAGGCCGATCACAACGAGAACCATCTTATATGTAATCGTGACAATCATCAGCACAAGTGTTGATACCGGGATTGGAATTTTCTCTTTCTTCATATAATAAATCTGCGCCGGCTGTCCTCCTGTTGCGGATGGCGTGATACAGCTGAAAAAGAATCCCACAGAGGAAAACAGGAAATATTTCCATTTCTTTAGATGAATACCAAGCGTATGCATCATATAAAATATAATAATTGACTCTCCCCATATAAAGATAATCACACAGACAACACCCGGAAACAACCAGTATAAATTCACTGTTTTCAGGATTTCTGCAATCTCGCTTAAATCCTCTCCATGGAACACTCCATAGAGTGTTGCCACAAAGACAAGAAAGAGAAAAAGTACATTAAATATCATTTTCTTTTTATTTTCCATTTTCTCCTCCTGCTTTATGAACCAGATTTCTGTAAATTTTCCATCCGTTTGTCCGGCAACTTACAAACCAGGTAAGCTCCGCTACCACAACTCCACCGATCACATCCACAATTACATGCTGTTTTGTTACAAGCGTAGAAACAAAGACCAACACCGCGATCATTACAGATACGATCTTATACCACACCGGTATTTTTTTATCTCTCCTGATTCCAATACAACAGAACCAGCTTGCCATACAATGGATTGATGGAAATAAATTCACCGGTTTATCAATCTGATATAAAAAACGCATGCCCTGAACAAAAATTCCATTTCCGACAAGTTCTGGTCTTACATTTGTTGTCGGATAAAATACAAAAAACAGAAAACAAATGATTCTGGCATACAAATCAGCCGTAAAAAATCTATATTTTATCTCTTCCTCCCGCAATGATATAAGCAGATAATTAATCACCCAGAAAATGTAACATCCAAAATAAACAAGAATAAAGGCTGGGATCAACGGGATCTTTGCGTCTAATGCAAGTGACAGGTTATGACACTCACCTGTATCCGCCAATCTCGGTGCTCCCCAGTAGACAGCTGAATTCACCAGAAAAGTAATTACCGGTGGGAGTAAGATTTCTATTATTCTCTTTCTGCCCAAATTCCCTGTCCTTTGTCTCACTTCTTGTTTTCTCCATTCTTTTCCCATTTTATGATGTAACCGGATTGCTCCATTGCTATGCACTTCCCGCAATCCTTGAACATTATTTTATCCCACTTTTTCATAATAACAATAGGCTTTGGCATTTATTAAAGAAAAAAGTGCCATTCTTTAAGGAACAGCACTTTTTTCTTTAGAATTTTTTTAGAATTTACCCCAAATGCATTTCAGGGCTTACATCTCGTCTTCCCTGTATCCAAAATTTTTCATCATATAATCGCTGTCTCTCCAGTTCTTCTGAACCTTCACCCACAGCTTCAAATTTACTTTGCAATCCAGCAGACGCTCGATCTCAAATCTTGCAGTACTTCCGATTTTTTTCAGCATACTTCCCTGTTTTCCGATGATGATCCCTTTATGGGAATCTCTCTCGCAAATGATTGTTGCATCAATATGACACACTTTATGATTCATTTTCATCTGATCGATTGCTACTGCGATTCCATGTGGAATCTCTTCATTTAAACTATGCAATGCTTTCTCACGGATAATCTCCGCTACAATCTGACGTTCCGGCTGGTCTGTGATTGTATCTTCGTCATAGAACTGTGGTCCATAAGGAAGATATTTCATAATTACATTTACAAGCTCGTCCGTATTATCGCCTCTTCTTGCAGATACCGGAACGATTTCCGCAAAATCGCATTCCTTGCGATATGCATCTATAAAAGTAAGAACCTCTTCCTTCTTCACCATATCAACTTTATTAATAACAAGAATAACCGGTGTCTTTACCTTCCTTAACTGCTCGATGATATGCTTCTCACCTGCACCGATAAATGTAGATGGCTCTACAAGCCAAAGCACAACATCCACTTCATTCAAAGAACGTTCTGCAATATTCACCATATACTCACCAAGCTTATTCTTTGCTTTGTGAATTCCCGGTGTATCTACAAACACAATCTGACCTTCCTCTGTTGTCAGAACTGTCTGGATACGGTTTCTTGTTGTCTGCGGTTTATTTGATGTAATTGCGATCTTCTGTCCAATCAGACGATTCATCAAAGTAGATTTTCCGACATTCGGTCTTCCGATCAGTGTGACAAATCCTGATTTAAAATTCTCCTGCATACTTTTTCCTTTCTTTTTCCATTTTAAAGTGTCTTTATTTCAAGGAACATCTCTTTCTGCTCCTCAATCTTCTCTTCACTTCCGATCACACAAAGTTCATGTGCATCCAACAGTGCCTGCAGCACATCGGCAAGTGCTCGGATATCTGCCTGCTGTGCATCAAGAATCTGATTTCTCTCTTCCCTGATCATCTCAGCTGATACATGATTCATATAAAGATTCATTGATCTGCTTCCCTTTGCTGCCGGATTCATCGGACGGTCGATATTGCTGATCGTTCCGATAATAAACTTGTTCATATCTCTGTCATCTACATTGAAGTTCTTCAGATAATCTACAACCCCTTCGTAGATCTCCATTGTCTTCTCCAGATTCGGGTCACGGTAAGATACCAGATAACCTTCACCGATTCTGTTGAAGCTGCTCATACATCCGTAAGCTCCGCCCTTCACACGGACATTCTGCCACAGATAATCATAGCTTAAGATGACTTTCAGAATCTGAAGTGCTCCTGTATATTCAACACCACGGTCGATAAAATTACCTGTTCTTGCAACGTACTGAACTTTAGAAGATGTCTTGAATCCCTCGTTGCGTTTCACACAATGAATTTCACACGGTGTCTCTGCTTCTTTTTCCTCTGTATGAAGTGTGTCTGCAATCTTTGCAAATGCTTCTTCCATCGGTGCAAGACCATCCGCTGATGAAGTATAACTGATGATCAGATTATCCTTACGGAAGATCTGCTGTGCAATCTGTCTTAAGTTTGCAATCAGCTCAGCCTTCTTCTCTTCAAAGTTTTCCTCCAGTTCTTTTACAACCTCATAGTAACCGATTCCATCTGTATCATCTTTGAACTTCGCCATCGGTGAAGTATAAGACAGAGAGCGAAGGGCTGCTGTCGTATGTCCGGATGACAGGAAGGACATCTGCAGTCTGGATTTGAGCATTGCTAAGATCTCTTTTAGACGTTTCTCGTCTCCAAGGTCAGATTCCATTAAGATTTCACGCATCATGGAGAACAAAACATCCATCTTCGGATACAGCGCTTTCCCTTTGATTTCAAATGTCGCACAGAATTCTTTCTCTTTTACCTTTGTTACATCTGTATAAAGCTCCAGAGAAGTTCCGATTCCTCCTGTGTGTACATTGATCTCATTAAATAATTCACTGTATTCATAATTCTTTGTATCAATAATTCCAAGCACACTCTGCAGAATACTGATATATGGAAGTTTCTCTTCCGGAATACCGGACAAGTCAAACAAAAGCGCTGTGTATCCGATTCCATTCGTCTCAACTTCGTGGTGTACCAGCTTCACTCCGCCTGTCTCAAGCTCTTTATTATAAATCGGTGCGATTTCTCTGGAAATATCTTCGCGTCCGAGTACAGGAATCTTCGCCAGATCTTCCGGTGCCGACTCTTCTTCCTGATATTCTTCCAACTCTTTCGTTGCTTTCACAAGTGCATCGATTTCTTCTTTTGACAAACTGTCTTTGTATGCCTGAAGCTTATCTGCAAGTTCTTTATCCATTCTTGCAGTACGTCCGCGCTCCGGTTTGATAATAACGATAGAACCATGTGTGTTATCAAGAAGATATTTCTGAATCAGTTCTTCAAAATATCCTGTCTCCACCTGTTCTTTCAAGAATTCAAATGTCGGAATTGCCTGCATGTGGATAAATGGTTTCGTCTCATCATACAGCCAGCTGTCAAACAACTGCAATCCATACATCAGTCCACGCGGATAATTTCCGAAATCTGCCTCACGGAAACGGAACTCATGATAGTTGATTCCGGCACGGAGTGCTTTCTTATTGATTCCTTTTTTCACAATGTCTTTCAGTGTATCTTCAATCACACGAACGAATTCTTCCTTCTGCTCTACATTCGCATTCTTAGAAATTACCGAGAAGATCGGCTGATAAACTCCATTGTCATAAGATCCTGAAATATCCTTTCCAACACCTGCATCGAGAAGTGCTTTCTTCAGCGGTGCTCCCGGTGCGGACAGAAGTGCATAATCCAAAATCTCAAATGCCAGATACAGTTTCTCATCCAGTGTCGTACCGATCACTTTATTATAAGAAAGATAGGTGTTGTCCTCCTCACTCTCCTCACTCGCGATGGAATACTCCTGAACCACTTCCTTCATCTCTGTAAATGGCTTCTGCAGATGAATCTCTGAATCCACCGGTTCATTCTCAAAATCTGCCAAATACTTCTCATCAAGCCATCTTAATTTTTCTTCCATATCCATGTCACCATACAGATAAATATAGCTGTTAGATGGATGATAATACTTTCTATGGAAATCTAAAAATTGCTCATAAGTAAGTTCCGGAATCACCTCCGGGTCTCCACCGGACTCTACGGAATACGCATTATCCGGGAACAGAGAATTCAGAACCACGCGGTCAAGCACACCTTCCGGAGAAGAGAATGCTCCTTTCATCTCATTATAAACAACACCACTGATCGTCAATTCTCCCTCTGGATCATCCAGCTTATAGCTCCATCCTTCCTGGCGGAATGTCTTGTCATGCTGATAAATATTTGGATAAAATACTGCATCCATATAAACATGCATCAGATTCTGAAAATCCTTGTCATTACAGCTTGCCACCGGATATACTGTCTTGTCCGGATAAGTCATCGCATTCAAAAATGTATTCAGAGAACCTTTCACAAGCTCTACAAATGGGTCCTTCACCGGAAATTCTTTTGATCCACACAGAACAGAATGTTCCATAATATGTGGAACTCCTGTACTGTCTGACGGTGGTGTACGGAATCCAATCGTAAACACCTTGTTCTCATCATCATTTTCCATAAGGAGTACTCTCGCTCCGCTTTTCTTGTGCTTCAGAAGTGTCCCCTTTGACTTCAGATCAGATAAATCTTCTGTCTGGAGCACTTCATATGCATTCAGATCATATATACTCATTCTTTTTCTCCTATTGCTTTTTTTCTCAATTTCTTTATTCTTCTGTTCCTATTAGAACTTTTTTCCCACGAAATGCAAATCCATAATGGCGGATTCGCTCCTTTTTAATTCCTCTGGCAAGCAGTTCCGTATCATATTCTTTTTCTTCAATCTGACGCAGTGCATTCTCCACTGTCTGCTCAAGTGATTTTTCTTTTGTTATATTCTGAACCTTAAATTCCATTACAATTGCATCCAAATCTGCTTTTAATGGTTCCATAACTACATCATAACGTCCAAATCCACTTTCTCTGTTGGAAGTAATCCTGTATTTGTCAGCCAGATCCACGATCAGTCCAAGAACAAATCCGTGGTAGAATCTCTCCGGTTTCTGTTCTTCGGATGGCTTATTCCCGGTATCAAAACTGCTAAAGGTCTGAAGTGCAACCTGATTCATGAACTGATTCATATAATCCAGATTTCCTGCAATCAATGCATCTTTAAAGTTGCCATATGCAGAATCTTCTTCTGAGAACCAGTCTTCGATCATCTTCTCAAACATCAGCATCGTCTCATGGTTTGTGATTTTAAGATAATATTGACGCTTACCGGTTCTGTCATCCATCTCATACCGGTCAACTTTCAGGTAACCACTGGCAAGCAGAAGACTCCAGATGGCTCCACGTTTTCTTCCAAGCTGCTCAAAAATCACCTGTTCATCCAAATCTGTGCTGATTGTTCTACCTTGCAACAGATCTTCCATCTCCGATTTAATCTTTGCCGGACTTCGACGAATCAAATTGGATACAAGTGCATTTCCACTGGTATCTGCCCAGTAAGTTCCGTATTCTCCTGTATCTAGATATTTTGTGATCGACCACGGATTATAAATGTCTTTCCGCTTCCCAAAAGAAAATCCATCATACCAATAGCGGACATTTTCTTCTTCCCTTGACAGTCCATTGTATTCTAAAGCATTAAAGACCTCTTTTTCCGTAAATCCAAAAAAACCGCTATATTTTTCGGATGTTGTTGTCACGACTTCAAGATTGTTCAAATCTGAAAAAATAGATTCTTTACTTACTCTTGTAATCCCAGTTAATAATCCCCTCTCCATATATGGATTCGTTTTAAATGTTGAATTAAACAAGCTTCTGACAAATGCAGTAAGTTCTTTCCAATATCCATGAACATAAGCCTCCTGCAAAGGTGTATCATATTCATCCAAAAGAATGATTACCTTTTTACCATAATATCTTTCCAGGTAATCAGACATATAGTTAATTGCAATTGCTGCTGCATCATCAGACATTGTTTCCTCAACTGAATCAAAATATGCACGATCTTTCTCATTCAGCTGCTCACTGTTTCTTAGAAATTCAAACTGGCTGTACATTCTCACAAGCTTTCGGATAATTGCTCTTCTGGCTGACTCATATGTTGTTGCTTTAATATCAGCAAAACTAAGTGAGATTACCGGATAGCTGCCTTGAAGTTCACGGAATTTTTCATAGCTCCAGATATTAAGTTCCTCAAAATATTTTCTGCTATCTACATGGTTCACTGAAAAGAAGTATTCTGTCATACTCATATTTAAAGTCTTTCCAAACCTTCTCGGACGGGTGATTAGTGTAACACTATCCTGATTTTCCCACCATTCCCTGATAAAATCAGTCTTATCAATATAAAAGCAGTTGTTTTTTCTGATCGATACAAAATCCTGATTTCCAATAGATATTACTGACTTCATATAATCCAGATCCTTTCCGCATGTTATCATCGTATTACTTTCCTTATTGTATCATATTTTTTCACTTAAACAAAGAGTATAGTTTGTAATAACATTTGGCACTTAATGATATGTTACTGTAAATCAGAACCTTTCCTTTTGCTCTCCTTTGTACGCATAACTCACATCCTGGAATATAACTTCTCCCTAAAGACCTGACAACTTCTCCTTTTTCCAGTTATCCTCGACATCACTTTCAATACCTTTTAATATTTATAGTTTTTATCTATAAATATATTCTTCATATATACATTATCTATTGGAAAACTTCGTTCAAAAACGATAAAATTTATCTATAAACACTTTGGTTATGAGTAGATTGTTCCCATCGTTTATTTTTTAGAAAGTATACGTTTAACAAAAGAATCTATCTACACCATCTATCCACAAATCAAACAATAAGGAGAATGATTATGGAAATTATTAAAGATTTACCGGAAGTATTTGAAGAATTTGCAGAGCAGCGTCAGAAATCATTTCTCGCTGTAAAACAGTTAAAGGACAAAGGAATTCCTGTGATTGGATCCTACTGTACTTATTTTCCAAAGGAGATCGCCATGGCAATGGGCGCAGCAACAGTCAGCCTCTGCTCTACATCTGATGAGACGATCCCAGCAGCAGAAAAGGATCTGCCACGTAACTTATGCCCACTGATCAAATCCAGTTATGGATTTGCAAAGACAGACAAATGTCCTTTCTTCTACTTCTCAGACGTTGTTGTCGGAGAGACGACATGTGACGGTAAGAAGAAAATGTACGAATACATGGGCGAATTCAAAGAAGTCTTCATCATGGAACTGCCACAATCCCAAAAAGCTGAAGTACTCGATCTTTGGAAAGCCGAGATTCTCCGCTTCAAAGAATATCTCGAAGAAAAATTCGAGGTGACGATTACAGACGAGCAGGTTCGTGAAGCAGTTAAGCTGGAGAATAAAGTGCGTGCATCCTTGAAGAACCTTTATGGAGTAATGAGACATGATCCTGCACCGATCAAAGGACATGACCTTTTCCGCGTTCTGTACGGAAGTGGTTTTAAGCTCGACCGTACATTGATTGCCGGAGAAGTTGACGCACTGACAGCTAAGATCGAGAAAGAATATGCGGAAGGAAAACGTGAAGATAAGAAACCTAGAATCTTGATCACCGGATGTCCAATCGGCGGTGCAACAGAGAAGATCATCGACGCTGTTGAGAATAACGGCGGAATCGTCGTTACATTCGAAAACTGCTCCGGTGCAAAATCCATCGATCGTCTGATTGACGAAGATGCTGAAGACATTTACCAGGCAATCGCAGAGCGTTACCTCTCTATCGGATGTTCTGTTATGACTCCAAACCCGAACCGTCTGGAACTTCTCGGAAGACTGATCGACGAGTACAAAGTTGACGGTGTACTTGAGATGACACTTCAGGCATGTCACACTTATAACGTAGAGACACTTTCCATCCGCCGCTTTGTAAACGAGGAAAAAGGAATTCCATACATGAACGTTGAGACAGATTATTCCCAGACCGATGTCGGACAGCTGAATACACGTATTGCAGCCTTTATCGAAATGTTATAATCTGGTAACTGTTCAGAGCCAATCAAAATTTCAAAAAACAGCTATAAAATGCTTGCATTTTTAAGAATGTTTTTGAAATTTTATTTGGCGGATACGCCACACCGACGAAATGCGTAGCATTTTGGAGGTTGGCTCTGAACAGTCGGCTGTTCTCATGCGAGAGCCGACTGTTTTTATAAAGGAGTTTTTATTATGAACTATATTGGAATCGACATTGGTTCAACTTGCGCGAAAACCGTTGTTTTGAACGAAAAGAAAGAAATTATCCAGGAATTCGTTCAGCCAACCGGATGGAGCAGCATAGATACAGCCGAGGAAATCCTTCAGAAACTTAAGCTTGCCGGAATCGGTCTTTCTGATAACTCTTCCTGCTGTGTAGCAACCGGTTACGGACGCATCTCTGTTCCTTATGCAGATAAGACTGTTACGGAGATCACATGCCATGCGCTTGGTGCTGTACATTTATTTCAACAGTCGGACCTGACTGTAATCGACATCGGTGGCCAGGATACGAAGATCATTCAGATTGAACAGGGCTTCGTAAAGGATTTTATCATGAACGATAAGTGCGCCGCCGGGACCGGACGTTTTCTTGAAGTGATGGCTAACACCCTCTCCCTTCGCCCGAATGAAATGTTTGAGCTGGCACGCCTGGGTTCTGACACAACGATCAGCTCCATGTGTACTGTATTCGCAGAATCCGAAGTTATCGGACTGATCGGCAAAGGTGAACCGAAAGAAAATATTGCTTATGCAGTAGTAGATTCCACCATTCGTAAGGTTGCCGCCCAGGTCAGTCGGATGAATGGTGAGATGTCCACATTTTGCCTGACCGGCGGTCTATGTGAATGTGAATATATCCGCGAAGCTTTATCAAAAAAACTTGGAAAAGAAGTGATCTCCAGCCCGGATGCCCGCTACGCCGGTGCGATTGGTGCCGCACTCAGTGCGATGAAGATACGCTAACAAAAAATGCCCCGGAACAGACTTTAAATCCAATCTGTCCCGGGGCAACTTATATTCTTTCACTTATATTCTTTTATCTTTGACTTTTCTCTTCGTCTATTATCTGATTCTGAAGATTGGGCTGATCTTCTTGTAGATTAAAAATACAATCAGTGAAACAACAATTCCCTTCACAAGGTTGAACGGTGCTACCGCAAACATAACAAATGTAGAAAGGCTTGTGATATGTGAGTTAACTGCTGTTCCCATACCAACCAGTGCGTCAATCGGCATTCCGAATGCAGCTGCATAAGTTGGAAGCAATACAAATGCGTTGACGAAGCATCCAATCACGATCATCAGAACTGTTCCTGTTACCATTCCGATCAATGCACTCTTTCTTGTTCTGTTTCTTCTGTAAATGAGGCCTGCCGGTACACAGAATGAACATCCGATAATAAAGTTTGCAATCTCTCCAACACCTGCTGTTTGTGTTCCTGTTAAAACAAGATTCAGTAAGATTTTAACAAGTTCTACAAGAACTCCTGCCATTGGTCCCATTGCAAAGCATCCTACCAGAACCGGAACCTCACTTAAATCAATCTTATAAAATGTCGGTGCAAACGGAAGCGGAATATCAAACATCATCAAAACTACTGCGATTGCTGAAAGCATTCCGATCTGAACTAATGCCTTTACCCCCAGCTTCGGCTGAATCTTCGCGTCTGCGTTTGTTAGTGTCTTTGTCTCTGTACTCATAGTGTTACTCTCCTTTTTCTATCCGCTGTCTTTATCCTAAACAGCATTTTTTCTTTTTGAAAAAGGTAATCTTCACAAGAAAAAACCCGGAAGGTTTATTACCTTCCGGGATTCATGTTTTCTGCTCTTAATGGCATTCTCGCAAGGTTCTCAGGCAATCAGATATCCTATTCGAATATCTCTCTTTCTGTTCCTGCGGGCATGAACTTCTTCTCTCATCCAGACTTTACTGTCGGTACCGGAATTCCCATTCTGTAATGCCATCACAGACGAGTCACCAGTTCAGCCGCATCATATGCGGGTCGCGGACTATACCGCCGGTTGGGACTTGCACCCTACCCCGAAGATTAAATTCCTTTTACTCTTATTACTATAGCGCGCTCTTAATAAAAATGCAACCCCTTTTATTGATATTTAATATCATTTTTGTGTTGAAATCGATATCACCCACAGCACTTTCGACTAATATGTTAATATTCCTTTTATCCTACTAGGTTTATTGTGTTCTTAATAAAATTTTTCAATAATGTTCATTTTAGGTTCAAAAGTTCATCACACTTTTTTCACAAAATACCTCTATACTATAATTGTTCTTAAAAAGAACACTTTTTCATAAACTTTTTCCCCCTTGAGTCACAGAGATGTGGCTCATTTCCTTTTATTTAAAGAAAATCCTGTCATCTCGACAAGATTTTCTCATACATTCTTTATAGAATACGTTTTCTCCATTTTTCCCATAGGGTTCCCTGTACATACTGATAAGCTTTATCGTAAACCAATATCGCTATCTGCCCAACCATTACAGCTGCCAAAAGCAACTGATCTGATACTACTTTCTGAAACAGCATCGACCGGAATCCAAAAAGACACGGGAGATAAACCAAGTTAAAGATCAAATATTTTGCAAACCAAAAAAATCCCATCCTATGTCCCATCTGTGGTCTTTTCGCAAGAAACATCCAGACCGCTTCAATTCCAAGAATATAGAATCCCATCGCAGCAAATGTAATCACATAAAACTTATTTGGCGTGACAAGAAATCCTAATAACACTGCTGCCAGATAAAAAGCAACTCCTGTGCGAAGTCCAAACTCGCGGATAACAATCCCTACCCCAAATGCCGCTGCTGCCAGCAAAAACAATGTATTCGTCTCGATCACGCTTCCAAGTGCCATGCATACGACAGTCACTGCAAGCAGAAGGCCGCCGAATGCTATTTGTTTTGCTTTTACATGCATGAGCAGAGATCGCCTCCCATACATTCACACAATGTGTCCGCAAGCCATAAGTCGCAGCACATATTTCCTGTACCACAGGAATTCTGTCCTCCCGGTGCATAGCCTCCACCATACGGACTATTCTGATATCTTCTGCTGTTAAAGTCGAGCTGATTCAACAGCTGACGAAACTGCATGTTATTTGGTTCCATATTTACCGCCTGTGCCGCGTGATCCCTCGCCAGAATCTGATTTCCGATTCCTGCATTCGCACAGCCACTCAGATAATACCACATTGCACTTCTCTGCTGAACCTGATCCAGTGTATTGATCGCCTCTCTGTAACGTCTGCTGTTAATATAATTCGCAGCTGCCTGCAGTTTAGGATCCATCGTTCCATAGCCATAAGAGCTGTTCTGATTTCCATAAGAATAACTTTCAGAAGAACCATATCCATAATTATTCCCATACGAATTTCCTCCGTTCGCACGTTCTCTCATGATAATATCATACGCTTCCTGTACTTCCTTAAACTTCTCTTCTGCAAGATCTGCTAACGGATTGTTCACATTTGCATCCGGGTGATATTTTCTTGTCAGATCCCGATACACTCTCTTTATTTCATCATCCGATGCGTTTGGTGATACCCCAAGCACATCATATGGATTTTTGTTCATCTTTGTTGTCCTCTCTTTTCTTCATCTGAATCTTATTATAATGATTCCAAACTCCATCATACAGTATATTTCTCAAAATGTCTACGTCAACCAGACATGGTAATTGTTCAAAACGAACCGTACTCTCCGCGATCATCATTCGAAGGATCTGTTCCATCTGCGCCTCATAGTCCGGCCGCTTTGCCAGTTCTTTCAATGGATTATAGCGATTCTTCTTTCTATCTTCCGGCAGATCCTCGTAAGCGTCCATCAGATAAATGAATTTTCCGAGATAGAACCCCATCTTTCTGAGCGTCTTCTCCCAGATATCTTCCTTCCAAACAAAAAGTTCCGCCATTAATCTGCCAAAACATCCTGCTGCCCGGTCAATATCCATGCTGTTCTCATGTTCACATTCTCCAAGTTCTTTCAATGATTTCCGGATGATCTCACTCTGCCGCGGATATTTCTCTATGATTTTCTTCGCTTTTCCCTGAATCAGGCTCTTCGTCATCAGACTTGACACTTTACGATCATCCTGCCAGTCATCTTCCATATGATAATAAGCCAGCAGTACATTCATCGCCGCCGCATAAGATGTTATCTCATTTTGCAACATATGCTGCCGTTTCGCTGGATGAACTTTACAGCGGTGTTCCTCATGTTTCGTAGTCGTCTCATATAAAGAAGATAACAGAATAACTGCAAATGTCATGTCATACGTCAATGTCATCTGCCCCATAAATCCATAATCTTCTTTCAATGTACTGCAAAGTCCACAATAATATGCCCTGTATTTCTTCAGATCTTTTACTTTTAATTCCGGTTCACAGACCGTTACATATCCAAACATGCAATCCCTTTCTCTTCTGGCAATTTTCCTGACTTTATCTATTCTACCTTATTCTTTCCACTTTGCCTATCACATGTCTACAAAATTAATAAGATCTTCACAGATTTTTTAATTGTTAACCTTTTTGCATTTTATAGTTGACAATCAACTTTTCATGAATTATACTAACGAAGAACTCAATCGTTGTTATATTTCAAACAGCAATGTTAAAGCTCGCTTAAAACAGCGATAAGTATTAAGATCTAAAGGAGTAAATTGAAATGTCACAGAATGAAACTTCCGGCACAGTTGCCGTAGACAACCAGAAAATAAAAACAAAACAGATGGTGCTCATTGCCCTGATGACTGCAGTAACCTGCGTCCTCGGACCACTTTCCATCCCACTGCCATTCAGCCCTGTTCCGATCTCCCTTACAAACTTTGCAATCTTTCTTGCAATCTTTGTTCTCGGAATGAAAAACGGAACAATCAGCTTTATCATCTACCTCCTGCTCGGAGCAGTTGGTGTCCCGGTCTTCTCCTCTTTCCGCGGAGGTCTCCAGGTTCTCGCAGGACCAACCGGAGGATACCTGATCGGATTCATCTTCCTCGCACTGATCATGGGATTTGCACTTGATCACTTTGATCGTAAACTTGTTCCTACAATCATTGGAATGATCATCGGAATGGTTGTATGTTATGCATTCGGAACAGTCTGGCTTGCAAAACTTTTAAGCCTCTCCTTCAAAGAAGGACTTATGATGGGTGTTATCCCATACCTTGCAGGAGATGTAGCAAAAATCATCATCGCTGCAATCGTAGGTCCAAAACTTTACGGAGCAACACAGAAAATTCGATAGTTGAATTGTTCATTGAAAGAAACATCCAAACTAACCTCTATGGGTTTCTGTTTGGATGTTTCTCTTTTTATAGACGTTTGAAATATTATATGCTATAATATTTTCGTTACCGCCTCCAAACTGGTAACAGATAGGAGGTGAATCACATGGATTTTCTCGCTTCTCTTATTGTTACTATCACGGGTGATGTAATTTGCCATTACATCATCAAATGGCTCGATAGGAACAAATAGTCGGTAACGAGCCTACGGATTTACTCCCACCGTTTTTGGGAATAGAAAACCCCAGAGTTGCCGCTCTGGGGTTTTCGTGCTTGTAGTCAAATCACATGAACTACTCACTTCTCTTTGCCTACTGGCATTATAGCATATTCACTTTAACAATACAATATGCAAAATTAAATTCCTCTCATCGTCAGCTGAATCCTCTTCTTCTTCAGATCCACGCTCATCACCTTCACATCCACAATATCTCCAACGCTTACTGCTTCCAGCGGATGTTTGATATATCTGTCTGTGATCTGGGAAATGTGTACAAGTCCATCCTGGTGAACTCCAATGTCCACAAATACTCCGAAGTCGATCACATTTCTCACAGTACCTTTCAGCACCATACCTTCCTTCAGATCTTTCATTTCAAGGACATCTGTACGAAGGATTGGCTTTGGCATCTCATCACGCGGATCACGGGCCGGTTTCTCAAGCTCTTTGACGATATCACGAAGTGTGATCTCACCAATACCAAGCTCTTCTGCAAGCTTCTTATAATCACCAATCGTAAGGCCAAGTCCTGTCAGCTGATGTGCTGTGATAGCCGCTGCTTCATATCCCTGTTTCTTCAACAGCTTCTCTGCCGCAGCATAAGACTCCGGATGAACACCTGTCGAATCCAGCGGATTCTTTCCTTCTGAAATACGCATGAATCCTGCGCACTGCTCAAAAGCTTTTGGTCCGAGTTTCGGTACTTTTAACAGTTCTTTTCTGTCTGTAAATCGTCCGTTTTCTTCTCTGTAAGCCACAATATTTTTTGCGATTGCACTGCTGATTCCTGAAATATAGGAAAGTAGCGGTGCAGAAGCAGTATTTAAGTCTACTCCGACTTTATTTACGCAATCCTCTACAACTCCGTTTAAGGATTCTCCAAGTTTCTTCTGGTTCATATCATGCTGATACTGACCGACACCGATGGATTTCGGATCAATCTTTACAAGCTCTGCAAGCGGATCCTGAAGACGTCGCGCAATCGAAGCCGCACTTCTCTGTCCTACATCGAATTTTGGAAATTCTTCTGTTGCAAGCTTACTTGCGGAATATACTGACGCACCTGCCTCATTTACAATGACATACTGTACCTTCTCAGGAATCTCTTTCAGGAGTTCTACAATAAACTGCTCAGATTCACGGGAAGCCGTACCATTTCCAAGAGAGATCAGGGAAATGTGATACTTCGGAATAATCTTCTTAAGCAGATCCTTACTTGCCTGGATCTTTTTCTCTGTTGTCGGCGCAGTCGGATAAATAACTGTTGTTCCAATTACCTTTCCGGTCTCATCAACAACTGCCAGCTTACAACCGGTACGGAACGCCGGATCCCAGCCAAGCACAACCTTGCCTGCAATTGGCGGCTGCATCAAAAGCTGATGAAGGTTCTTTCCAAACACTTCGATTGCCCCATCCTCTGCCTTCTCTGTCAGTTCATTTCTGACCTCACGCTCAATAGCCGGACCGATCAGGCGATTGTAGCTGTCTGCGATCGTCTCTTTCAACACCGGTGTTGTATACGGATTTTCTGTACGGATCACTTTACGCTCAAGATATCTTAAAATATCTTCTTCCGGTGCTTCCACCTTCACTGTCAGGAATTTCTCTTTCTCTCCACGATTCAATGCAAGGATTCTGTGTCCGGCAAGCTTCGCAACCGCTTCCTCGAACTCATAATACATCTCGTAAACAGACTCTGCCTCCGGGTCCTTCGCCTGAGAAGTAACCTTTCCTTTTCTCATTGTCGTCTCCCGGATCCAGGTTCTGTAAACTGCCTCATCTGAAATGCTTTCTGCAATGATATCACATACTCCGCTGATCGCATCCTTTGCACTTTCCACACCTTTTTCTTCAGAAATATAAGCTTCTGCTATTTTCTCAAGCGGTTCTTTTGTCTTCTGCAATGTGATCAATGCAGCCAGCGGCTCAAGTCCCTTTTCCTTCGCGATTGTCGCACGAGTACGTCGTTTCGGACGATACGGACGGTATAAGTCTTCTACTGACACAAGTGTTTCCACTGCCAGAATCTGTTTCTTTAATTCTTCTGTCAGTTTTCCCTGCTCTTCAATACTTGAGATTACCTGTTCTTTCTTTTCTTCCAGATTTCTTAAATATACCAGACGTTCATACAGCTTTCTCAGCTGTTCATCATTCAGTTCTCCGGTTGCTTCTTTTCTATATCTTGAAATAAATGGAATCGTATTGCCTTCATCGATCAGCTGTACTGCCGCATCGATCTGCCAGCGTTTTACATCCAGTTCTTCTGTCAGTCTCTGATTAATATCCATTCTTTTTAATCCTTTCCACTTTCATAGGCATTCTGTACCTGTTCGGTCAGTTCTTTTCCGCCGTTCGCATACCATTCTACCACAAAAGTATCAAAGTAATCCACTGGTTTCTCCCCGCTGATAATCTGAAGAAACGCTTCATTCTCCAGTTCCTGTAATTCCTGCGGGATTTCGGCATTTACGTTTTCCAGAGGCATTGTCTGTGCACTTCGTATTCCCGCTTTCTGCAGTTCCCCCACTGCCTCAATTCTTGATGCATAAGCTGCCCAGCCATTTGCCGTTGTCAACTGTCCATTCAAAAATGATTTACATGTATCATAATAAGATTTTTCTAGTCCACTCAATTCCGACGCATCAAGCGTTTTGTCCAACGCTGCCTGAATATGTTCCGTTGTCCGATAAAGTGCATCTTCATAATCCACATTAATATTCAACGGACGGGCTGTCGGATCTACATTAATGGAAAAATAGTCATTCAATTCTCTTGCTGAAGCATCATTTGCATATCTGGACTGGTCAAAAATCGCACTCACATACTTTGCTACAATTTCCGGATGTTCATATCCTTTGCGTACCACCACATACATCCACTGGTCATACGATTCAAAAACTGATATCTTCTGTGTCTCATTCACTTGTTCTTTGTCTAAAAGATACGGTTTCCACTCTGCATTTGAATCGACACTATATGCCGCACTAAGCGGATTATTCGGAGCCCACCAACGTCCGTAAATTGCTCCGCAATGTCCGGTTTTTAACAGATTATCTATGTTTTCCGTCTTTCTCAACAAGAATCTCTGGTCGAGTATCCCATCCTCATATAGATTACGAAGCTTTGAAAGTGCTCCTTTTGTTTCCTGCGTTACTGACCCGTAAACTACATCTCCACTTTCATCCAGAATCCAGTGACATGGCATTGCGCCTGCATGTATAAACGCTGAATCCACTCCATAAGTCTGGTCCGCCCCGGCAATCACATCTGTACTACAGGCAAGACCAATCGTCTGACCGTCTCCTGCTGCATCTTGTTCTACAAATGCACGCACTATCTCCAACGCTTCTTCTACCGTTTCCGGTTCCTTCAATCCCAACTTCTCAATCCAGTCTTTCCTCAACCAGAGAAGTGGAGCTCCGTCATCGATCACCGTATTCGGAAATGCATACAACTTTCCATCAACTGTTGCAGATTGTAAGAGAGAATCTCCATAACTGTCATACATTTCTTTGATTGTATCTGTCGTACACTCTTCATAAGTTTCTGTGAGGTCTTCAATCATACCTGCTTCAATCAGGCGGAGCAGGTTATCTCTTCCTTTCACGACAAGCACATCCGGAATATCTCGATCTTCAATCGCTACATTGACTGCCTCTTCATACGTATTGCCATCCTGCAATTCAAAGACATCTGCATTTTGAATATTAAGCACTTTCTTCAGATATCTCGTATACGCATTGTTTTCGTACGTATTTCCCACCGGGAGATTCGAATTATTTGCTCCTGCAATCTTGCCAAGTGTATACGTGACTGTCTCAGGATATTTTCCAAGCGGCGTATGCATTGCTTCATACATCAGTTTTCTTTTCACTTCAGCTGCTTCGCCTGCACCAGACTCACTTTGAGATGCATCTGACTGTTCCATCTGTCTTTGACTTTCTTTTGATTCAAAACAAGTTCCGCACCAAAGTATCATCAATAAAATTAATACAAGCTGGGCTGAAAGAATTCGCTTTTTCCTATCGTTTTTCATAGCACCTTTGCCTCCGTCTTCTTCGGAATCCGGATAAAGACACGCGTTCCTTTTCCAGGAGTGCTTTCTATCTTCATCTCACCTTTCTCTCCGTAAAGAACATGGATTCTGTCACAGACATTTCGCACGCCATAACCGGACGACTGATAGGTCAGGATCTGATCTGCCTTTTCCTGCGTCATTCCTGCTCCGTTGTCCCTGATTTCAAAGAAAATATGCTTATCTTCTTCACGAATCGTCAGCCACAATGTTGGATCCTCATTATCTGACACATCGATTCCGTGATCGATTGCATTTTCTGCCAGCGGCTGCAGGATCAGCTTCGGTATCATATAATCATTAAGACCGTCTGAAATCTGTTCGACCACACGGAACTCGTTATCATGCATAACCAACTGGATCTTGAGGTATGCACGGATATTATCAATTTCTTTTGCCACCGTAGTCATTGTTTCACCACGATTCAGGCTTGTTCTATAATAAGTAGACAGTGCCAATGTCACATGACTGATTTCATCCTCCCCCGCTTCAATTGCTTTCCAGTTGATGATAGAAAGTGAATTGTAAAGGAAATGTGGATTGATCTGTGCCTGCAGCGCTCTCATCTCACTATTCTGAAGCTGGATCTTACTCTCATATACTTCTGAGATCAAATGGTTCATCTGATCCATCATGCGCTGGAATGACCGAATCAACACACCAACCTCATCCTTGGACTTACTCTGCACCGTAACCTTGCGAAGTCCCATATTGATCTGGTTCATATTCTCTGTCAATAATTCCAACTGTGACACCATACGGATGGAGAAAACATACCCTAAAAGACTCAAAAGGAGAACACTGATTAAAATTAACGGAATATTTTTAAGCAAAAGCTTATGGATTGCATTTTCACTTACCGCCTTCGGACGATAGATATAGAAATCCCATCCGGTATCTTTCATTGTTCTCTGTGAAATATAATACTTATCACTGACATCCTTAAGATTCTCAATATTCTTTGGACGATATTTTTTATCCATAGAACAATCCGCATAAACAACATTTCCATTATCGTCTAGAATCATACCACCTGTATTATCTGTAATCTGACTCATGAATGGACTAAGAACTTTTTCATAATCCAGGCGCATCTCCAATACTGCTTTGATCGTATCATTATCGTAGAATTTTCGACTGGCAATGATTGATTTATTCCCCCCACGAGTAATGCTCCACTGCATCAGCGTTCCTTCATTCAGCCTGGAATACCACTGTTGATTCTCCGCTTCTGACATTGGAAGAAGTGTATCTCCATGTGGCACTTCTATATTGTCAGAATACAGCGTAATACTCCGAATCTCTTTGTGATAGATGGTCGGCATCTGAAGCAACGGATCTGCTACTTTCACATATTTCAAATATTTCTCATAATCTGATTCCATTTCCGTATCGAAAATATTCCTGAGACTTTGTGAATAGGATAAATAATCGACCAGATTTTCATAAATCTGTGACTGGTTCTCAATTGAGTTCACCGACTGCTCCAGTATTTTTTCCAGGTTATACTGTTCCTTTTCTCTCAGCTGATTCGTCATGCCATATTGCATAGAAAAAGCCAGGAATACAACCGGCACCAATCCTACAATCAACATCAAAACTGACAGTTTCTTACGGAATTTCAGATTTTCAAATCGATGGAGCAGCTTCCGTATTTGTTTTTTCATCCGCCTCTGTTCCTTTCCTGCATGCTTCCGGTGTGTCTCCGAAAAATTCCCTGAAACTTCTACAGAAGTATGAGTTATTGGAAAATCCTACTTCTTTTGCAATTCCGGAGATCTTCATATTCGTTGTCTCAAGAAGTTCTTTCGCTTTTTCCATCCGCACTTCACGGATAAAGCGGTTCAGTGTCACTCCCGTTTCTTCTTTGAACACAGCACTTAAATATCCGGGAGAAAGAAATACCATTGCTGAAAGCGTCTCTGCTCCAAGATTCCTCTCCTGGTAGTGATGATAAATGTAGCTTTTTACTTTCGTAATCTCTGAGCGGAATCCGTCTTCCTGTTCCTGTATACAGTGTTCATATTCCTGAAGTGCTTCGTCTACTATAGCAATCACATCCTTCAGGTTTTTGCAACGATATAACCGATCCACTCTCTTCGAAAGCATTTTCTCATCCATTCCATCCATCTGATCAAGCAATTCTTTTAAAATTCCGGAAAATACAAACTTTACATACATATCTGAAAACTGCTTATTGGCACGGTATTTATCTTCCAATTTCTGAAAATCCTGACGGAGATGGGGCAGATCTTTATATTGAATATCATTCGTGATCTGTTCCATGATTTCAGAATCTTCTGCCGGGTCTGCTTTCTTCTCTTCCTGCTTCTCTCCGTGAAAAAATAAATGCTGATGTGGCTGGTAGAACTGCTCTTCCAGCATTCCTTCCAGGGCTTTAAACTCCTCTGCCAGATTCTTTCTATCCTCAATTTCTTTACTGACCGCAAAATAACATTCACTGTCAAACTGATGCGCAAAGAATCGATACATTTTCTCTACAACCACATGATAGTCTGTATACTTCTCCGCGAACAGAAAGATGGACTCATTTGAATTCAGATTCACATAATAAAATTCTCTCTGCACCTCTTCCTTCAGACTTGTCAGAAAATGTTCCTCCTCCGTCTCGAAAAAACCATTGGATGCACTGACAAGAACCATACGCGAAAACTGTGAAACATCATCTTCTGTTTCATCCGTTAATTTCTCAAGTTGAACAAAATCCTCTTCTTTTCCCGAATATAGATATCTCAGGAAGAAGTATTTCTTCAGATAATCTTCTTTTCTGTTCTGCTGCTTTTGCTTCTCTTCCTTAGATGAGATATTTTCCATCACTCGTTGAAAGGTCTTATGAAATTCGTTCGGATCGACCGGCTTTAGGACATAATCCACGACACCATATCGCAGAGCCTCTCTCGCGTAGGAAAAATCATTATATCCACTGAAAATCACGATTTCCATCTCCGGATGATCTTCTCTTACAGCTTTCGTCAGTTCCAGACCATTCATGTAAGGCATCTTCACATCTGAAAACAAAATATCTACATGATTAGATGCTAATACGCCAAGTGCATCCTTTCCATTCGCCGCTTCCAGAATCTGGAATTCTCCTTCCTCCCTCTTTAACAGAAAACGGATTCCCCTTCTCTCCAGTTTTTCATCATCTACGATTAATATTGTAATCATTCCCCCGCGCCTCCCACACGCTGACTTTGCAGTTTCAATGTTTTTTCAAACTTATTACTATTTCCTTTTTAACGTCCGAAAACAGCAGAGAGTAATTTCTCACTCTCTGCTGTCTTTTTATAATTTTCATAGTTCTATTTTAAGTCATCTTTCAGACAATGTCCACACTATCCTTTAACTGCTCCTGCCACAACACCTTCGATAATATATCTCTGACAGAACAGGTAGAAGATAATGATCGGCACAATTGCAAGAACAAGAGTTCCCATCATTGCTCCCATATCTACGGAACCATATCCACCTTTCAGATACTGGACTGCCATCGGCACTGTCTTATATTTTCTCTGATCCAATACAAGTGATGGAAGCAGATAGTCGTTCCAGATCCACATTGCCTGAAGAATTGTAACTGTTACACAAGTCGGCTTTGCAATCGGAAGTACAACTTTGAAGAATGTCTGGATTGGTGTACATCCATCGATCATCGCAGCTTCTTCAATCTCCAGTGGAATGGATTTCATGAATCCGGTGAACATAAAGACGGAAAGTCCTGCACCAAATCCAAGATAGATCACAACCAGTCCCCATGGATTTCCCATATGAAGCATATTTGCAATCTTAGATAATGTAAACATTTCCATCTGGAATGGTACGATCATTGCAAACAGGCAAAGCATATAAAGGATCTTCGTAAATTTTGTCTTCACGCGGCAGATATACCATGCACACATGGAGCAACATAAGATGATTACTGCTACAGATAAAATTGTGATAAACAAACTCCATCCAAATGCCTGAATCAATCCTGTCTGTTTAATACCACGGATATAGTTCTCTAATCCGACATACATCTTTCCGGTCGGTATCTCGAACGGTGCTTTACTGATATAGGCTTTTTTCTTAAAGGAGTTGATAAATACCAGTATGATCGGATACACATACAGCAGACTGAGCACTGCAAAAATGATTGTTAATAATGTACCATGTTTTACTTTTTTGTTCATTACTGCTGCACCTCCTTTGATGTTGTCATTTTATTCTGGATCAATGCAATCACACCTACAATAATGAAGAAGACAACTGCTTTTGCCTGTCCTACGCCTTCCCAACCGGTTCTTCCATAGAATGTATTATAGATGTTCAGGGCAAGCATTTCTGACATCTTGTCCGGTCCACCGTTTGTCAATGCAAGGTTCTGGTCGAAAAGTTTAAATCCGTTTGTGAGTGTCAGGAAAGTACAGATGGTGATGGATGGCATAACCATCGGAATTGTAACATATCTTAAAAGCTGTACTTTATTCGCTCCATCAATCTGTGCTGCCTCGATCAGTTCTCCAGGAATATTCTGGATGCCTGAGATATAGATGATCATCATGTATCCAACCTGCTGCCAGAGCATCAGGATAACTAATCCCCAGAAGCCGTATTTTGAAGAATATGTAAGTGTTTTCTGGAAATGTGCCAGAATACCGTTTAATAACAGCTGCCATACATATCCAAGTACGATACCGCCGATCAGGTTTGGCATAAAGAATACAGTACGGAAAATATTCGTTCCTTTAATCTTCTTTGTCAAAAGCATTGCTACCGCAAATGCAAAAATGTTGATCAGTAATACTGTTACAATTGTAAATAATGCAGTAAACCAGAGAGAGTGAAGAAAATCCCCATCTCCCAGTATCTTTGCATAGTTGCCAAGTCCAATAAATCTGGCGTCTGTTACCGTTGTGAATTTGCAGAACGAAAGATATACACCTAACACGAATGGTGCAAGGAAACCTATCGTAAATGCAATCAGCGTCGGCAATACAAATACCGGAAAATATCTTTTTATTGCTTTTTGCATGTTCCTCTCCTCCTGTCTCTCTTTCTATAAAAAAGCCTGTCTGCACCTTTGCTTTTTACATTTCTAATCACATAATTTCAGCCTGCCCCCGGTATTCTCGTTGGCAGGCTGCATGATATTTTCACTATTTCACAGCCTTTTTATCTGCCGGTCCTGTGAAAAGTCTTTTTTATTCATTTGCTGCTGCGTATTCTTCTGCCCAGCCATCAACAAATGCTGTCTTCACATCATCCCATGTGCCTGTGCCCTGTGCATATTTCAGAAGAGCTCCACCCACATTGTTCTTCCAGTTCTCAGATGGCATTGTTGTAAAGTTCCAGCTTACTGGTGTCTTTCCAGCCTTTGTGTACTCGGCATTTGCTTTTACAAGCGGGTTGTCCGGAAGGTAATCTGAGAAAGTTGTAAACGGTGTTACGAATCCCATCTCATTTGCCAGCATGTCACGACCTTCGTCACTCTCAACTACCCATTTCATGAAATCAAGTGTTGCCTGAATATCTTCTTCAGAAGCATTTTTATTTACACACCAGTAGTTCTCTGATCCTGTACAAAGTCCCTGGTTCTCTTCTCCGTCAACTCCGATGTAGATTGGAAGCATTCCCATATCTTCATCTGCTACTTCGTTATCTTTGATATCATTGTAAGCCCATGTACCATTCTGATAGAATACTGCTTCACCAAGTGAGAATTCGCTTGCTGCGTCATCTCCTGTCTTAGAAGAGATCATAGATGGCTCACATGTAGAGTTGTTCAGATACAGATCCCAGATCTGTTTGTAGTTGTCAAGGTATGTTCCCTTGATAGCATCTGTAGTATCAATTCCGTCTGCCTTGTACTCATAGTAGATTGGCAGGTTTGCAAGGTGTGTCTTGAATCTCCAGTCAGAAGAAGAATCCATTCCTGCTGAAGTGAAAGCTCCTTCTACTCCAAGATCATCTTTATGCGCCTGAATCTCTTCTGCAGCTGTCTTAAGTGCCTGGAAGTTATTCAGCTCATTGATGGATTTGATGCTTGCATCCGGCAGTTCGAAGTATTTGTTCAGAAGTGCCTTGTTGTAGATCAGACCATAAGTCTCAATAACATAAGCGATTCCGTCTACTGCATCACCATCTTTTAATACATAGTCATCAGACTCAACGTCTTTGTAAACGTCACTTCCTGAAAGGTCATAGCAATAATCTTTCCATGTAGCAAGTCCAACCGGGCCGTTTACCTGGAACAATGTCGGTGCCTCGTCTTTTGCCATCTCTGATTTCAGCTGTGACTCATATGTTCCTGATGCAGCTGTCTGTACATCAACCTGAACACCAGTTTCATCTGTGTACTCTTTAGCAAGTTCTACCCACTGGTCAGCCTGCTCCGGTTTGAAGTTCAGATAATAAACTTTTCCGGATGACTTATCTCCTTTTGCTGTTTCATCTCCGCCTGATGTGCTTCCACATCCTGCAAGCATTCCGCCTGCCATTGAAGCTGCAAGTACAAGTGCAAGAATCTTTTTCTTCTTCATAATTGAATCCTCCTTTTATGTTTACTTGTCTTTGTTTTTCTTGATGATGTTATTATAAGAAAAAGTTCCAAAATAAGATATAATAAAATTCCAAGAAACATAACACTATTTCAAGATTATTGTAATTTTTAAAGATTTTGTGTATGATACAAGAGTTCATAAAGAGTCAAATCAGAAAGGATGTGTCTGTTTTTATGCTATCAGACGCGACAGGATAGAAAAAGATGGATCGTACGATCAACTATCAGATAACAGAAGAGGCAGATGGCCTGCGCATCGAACAGTTCCTGCGCCACCAGGGCTACTCCTATCAGAACATCACCCAGTTAAAAAAAATGCCGGAAAGCATTTTAAGGAATGGAGTCTGGGAGTATATGCGTTCACCACTTGCTACCGGAGATCTTCTCACAGTATATATTCAGGAAAATGAAAGTTCACCGAATATCCCTCCTGTCGAACTGCCACTTAGCATTATATATGAAGATGAAGATATCCTTGTTGTCAACAAACCTGCCGGAATGCCGATCCACCCGTCACTGAATAATTATGAAAATTCTCTTGCAAATGGATTGATGTGGTACTACACGCAGCAAGGAAAGCCATTTATCTTCCGCTGCACAAACCGTCTTGACCGGGATACTTCCGGACTGACTGTCATTGCCAAACACTTGATCAGTTCCAGTATTCTCTCCTCCATGGGGGCTCGTCATGAGATTAAGCGTGAATATCTTGCGATCGTCCGCGGCAGTGTAACACCTCCATCCGGCACGATTGATGCTCCACTCGCCCGCACCGGCAGTTCCATGATTGAGCGAAAAGTAGACTTCGAGCATGGAGAGCGTGCAGTCACACATTATAAAGTTGTAGAAGAAAAAAACGGGCACAGCCTTGTCTCTCTTATCTTAGAGACCGGCCGCACCCATCAGATCCGTGTCCATATGCAATATTTAGGTTTTCCTCTTGTCGGTGATTATCTATATAATCCCGATATGGAATATATCCACCGTCAGGCATTACATTCCTGGAAACTCTCCTTTATTCATCCGATCACAAGGGAGCCGATGGAATTTACAGCAGAACTGCCTGATGATATGAAAAAGATTCTTCTATAGTAATTCCATGCGTAAAGAAAGTCCCTCACAATCGAGGGACTCTTCTTATACACTAAGCTTCTTATCTGCCATCCATCCGCTAAGTAAAAATACTATTACACAGATTATAATGTAGTAAGCAGGATATCCGACACCAAAGAACGAATCTCCTTCGACCTCTACATTCGGAAGTACATTGCTGATCAGATTATAAATCTTTTCTATTATAAATGTAATTCCAAAGAAAGCTACGATTGAGATTCCTCCTGCATATTTTGAGTTTCTCAAAATCGTTCTAGAACCAATCACTGCAAGATATCCAACCATCACAACCTCTATCCATCCGACAAAGATGCAGAAAAGATTCCAGATAATCTGTGCAATCAGCTGCCCTTCGCCTGACAATTGTATAAAACTATCTCTTATGATCGCAAATACATTTCCAAGTTCTCCGACATACTGAAGCATCCCTACAAAACAAAGCAGTCCGGCAATCACATAAAGTGCAAACACGAAAAACATCTGTACAATCGCTACAACAAATTTTGCTCCAAGAATTTCCCATACGGATTTCGGAGTCATCCAGATCATATAGCTTTGCTTTGTTTTCAAATCTCTGTTTAAAATCAGTATACTCTCAATTCCCATATAGAACACTACAAAAAACGATCCGACTAATAAAAGCGTTGCACTGATTCCCATCAATGCATCCTTTTCAACCAGCACGCCTCCAAGAAATGTAAGCACACAGACAGCTAAAGCTACCATAACAATCATTCTCGAAGTCCGCTGTTTCTTCCATTCATATTTCATTAATTTTCCCATCGATACTCCCTCCTTACATCTTCTGCAGATAAAGCTCTGCAAGTGAATTTCCCGTTGTCATTCTCTCTGTTTCAACATTCACGACATCCACAAGCTGTCCATCTTTTATAAAAATCGCATCCTCAATAAAGCTTTCTACCTCTTCAATCAGATGAGTAGAGATCACCATTGTACGATTCTCATCTGCTTCTTCCAGGATCAAAGCAATGATCTCTTCTCTCGCTTTATAGTCCACACCGTTCAAAGGCTCATCTAACAAGAGAAGATCTGCTTTTCTCGCCAATGTCGCTGCCGCTTTCAGCTTGGCATTCATTCCGCTTGACATTGCAGATGCTTTCATCTCTTCATTCAAGCCCAGACGTTCAATTGTTTTTCTAAACTGCTCTCTGTCAAAATCCTCAAAGAAATCTGCATAATATGCTTCCACGTCTTTTACTTTCATATAGCTATAGAAAAATGGTTCCGTAGACATATATGCAATGGAAGCTTTGTCATAATAACTGAGTGGATGTCCCTCAAATAAGATTTCTCCTTCTGTCGGCTTTGTCAGTCCTGCTGCCATCTTCATAAGCGTTGTCTTACCGCTTCCGTTTTCTCCAAGAAGACCATAAATCGTGCCCTTTTTCAAGTTCAGCGTAAGTTCTTTAACTGCTTCTTTATTCCCAAACTTCTTCGTGATACTTCTATACTCTAACATCATTTCTACTCCTCCTCGTAATCGGCAATCTGCTCGATAATCTCGCCTTTCTGAAATCCGAGATCACGCATCTCATGTACAAAATTCTTCAACAACTCTTCCGCCATCTCTTTCTTCACATTATCAAACATATGCTCCTCCTCCGACACAAATGTACCGATTCCTCGCTTCGTGTAACAATATCCTGCCAACTCCATCTCCCGGTAGATTCTCGCCGCTGTATTCTGATTCACCTTATAAAGAACTGCAAGTTCTCTGTTCGACGGCATCTTCTCACCCGGTTTCAACTCGCCCTTTACCATCTTTTTCTTAAGCTCGTTGATCACTTGAAGATAGATTGGACTTCCTGAATTATATTCCATGTGATCCCTCCATTTATCTTCTTTGTAATCACTGTATCAGTGCTATATTTAGATAGTACACTAGTTTTTTAGTTTTGTCAATGGAAATATAGACATTTTTATCTTTATGTGTTAATATAAATACACTTTCATTATATTTAACCAGGCAACTGAGAGGGCGTTCTCACCTGCTTCTAGTCTTGTGGAAGGGGTGGTCATTATGAGTACATATGAAGAATTGATGGTTATTCTGACGACAGCCAGTTTGATTGTTTTGATTTTGAATTATACACATAAAAAATAGACGTCCTTGCTTGGCGGCAAACGTCTATTTTTTAATACTTTGCTACTGAAGCAGATGGGATAGAGCCATCAACTCAGTTGTCTTGTTAAGCATATTGTAAGTCACTTTTTCACTTCTGTCAAGCATCATTCCCAAAGTTTACTCAATCTGCCAGTCAATCGGCTCAATCCCATTCTTCTCCAGAAATGCATTTGTCTGACTGAATGGCTTGCTTCCAAAGAAACCTCTGTAAGCAGCCAGCGGGCTTGGATGCGGTGCTTCCAGGATAAGATGCTTTGGATTCGTAAGCATTCTCTTCTTCCTTTGCGCAGGAGCTCCCCACAGAATAAAGACAATCGGTCTGTCCTGACTGTTCAGAGCCAGAATTGCTGCATCTGTGAATTCTTCCCATCCAATTCCTCTGTGAGAGTTCGCCTGATGCGCACGCACAGTCAACACCGTGTTTAGCATTAATACTCCCTGCTCGGCCCATTTTGTCAAACATCCATGACTTGGAATCGTACATCCAAGATCATCATGAAGTTCTTTATAAATGTTCACAAGTGACGGTGGAATATCCACACCTTTCTGCACGGAAAAGCTTAATCCATGTGCCTGACCGTTATTATGATAAGGATCCTGTCCAAGGATCACAACCTTCACATTCTTCAGTGGAGTCAGATGAAATGCATTGAAAATATCCTGTGCCGGTGGAAAGATCAGTTTTGTCCTGTATTCTTCGTTTACCGTCTCAAATAATTTCCTATAATAAGGTTTAGAAAACTCTCCTTTCAACGCCTCATACCAGTCTCCGTTCAAACCACTCATTTTTATTTCCCTCTTCTTTCTGCTTCAACCATTCTCTACAGTCTGACAGAAATTCCTTCGTTTCTTAAATACTCTTTTACTTCTTTGATTTCCAGCTCTTTATAATGGAATAAAGATGCTGCCAATGCTGCATCTGCACCGCCCTCTGTCACTGCCTCTTTAAAATGCTCCAACGTTCCGGCTCCGCCGGATGCGATCACCGGAATGGATACACTATCTGCAATTGCCCGTGTCAGTTCCAGATCATATCCAGCCTTCGTTCCGTCACCGTCCATACTTGTCAAAAGAATCTCACCTGCACCAAGGGACTCTACTTTCTTCGCCCACTCAATCGCATCGATACCGACATCCAGACGTCCACCGTTCTTATAAATATTCCATCCTGTTCCGTCTGCTCTTTTCTTTGCATCAATCGCCACTACTACACACTGGCTTCCAAACTTCTCTGCCGCTTCACGGATCAGCTCCGGTCTGTTGATTGCAGAAGAATTGATTGAAATCTTATCCGCACCTTCTCTTAACAATGCACGGAAATCATCAACTGTCCGGATTCCTCCGCCGACAGTAAACGGAATAAACACACATTCCGCAACCTTTCGTACCATATCAACAACTGTTCCTCTATCATCTGAAGAAGCTGTGATATCCAGAAATACAAGTTCATCAGCTCCTGCCTTATCATATGCCTTTGCAATCTCCACCGGGTCTCCGGCATCCTGAAGATCAACAAAATTCACACCTTTTACAACACGTCCGGCATTCACATCCAAACATGGGATAATTCTTTTTGTAAACATTCCGCACAACCTCCTACAGTTCTACAAAGTTTTTCAGAATCTTCAGTCCTACATCACTGCTCTTCTCCGGATGGAACTGGCATGCGAAAATATTGTCCTTCTCAACAGACGCATGGATATGTGTTGTATACTCTGTTGATGCCTTGACAATCTGTTCCTCTTCTGCTTTCAGATAATAAGAATGTACAAAATATACATAAGAATTCTCAGCGATTCCCTTAAAAAGTCTTCCATCATTCTCTAAATGAAGGGAATTCCATCCCATATGGGGAATCTTATATCCTTCTTTATCAGGTATCCTTAAGATCTCACCCTTTAGAATTCCAAGTCCTTCTACACCCGGAGCCTCATCGCTGTGCTCAAATAAAAGCTGCAATCCAAGGCAAATTCCAAGAAATGGTGTTCCCTTTTCTGTAACCTCGCGGATTACTTCATCGAGTCCTGACTGTTTTAATTTCTCCATAGCATCTCCAAATGCACCGACACCCGGAAGAATCACTTTATCTGCATGAAGGATCTCATCTCTGTCCGCTGTAACTGTGACATCCTGTCCAAGTGCAAGCAATGCTTTCTCAACACTGCGGATATTACCGGCATCATAATCGATTATTGCTATCATTTTGCCTACCTCTTATCTGTAATCTATTATCTAGTATCTATTTTCTATACTTTACCACACTTTGCGTCGAGTTCAAACCAAAATTCGACACCATTGTCATAATTTTTCACACCATAGCCCTGATGGAAAGATTCCATGATTGCCTTAACGATTGAAAGTCCAATCCCGTTTCCACCATATTCACGTGTATGTGCTTTATCCACTTTATAAAATTTATCCCACAGTTTCGGTATATCCTCTTCTGGAATCGGTTTTCCACTATTGAATACAGAAACACGTACCTTTCCTTCAGTCCGAATAATTTTCACTTCGATTCTCTTCTCATTTTCAGCATGATGGATCGCATTTGTCAGGTAATTACGCACAACCTGCTCTGTCTTAAATTCATCCGCCCATACATACGCTGATTCGCCTGCAATAAAATCTATATTTGCTTCAGCCTGTTGGATCAGAATATCACAGCTTGCAATTACGCCCTTTACAAGCTTTACAATATCAAATCGTTCAAACTCCACTTCATCCGAACCAAATTCAAGCTGATTCAATATCAGCAGATTCTTCACCATCCGATTCATTTTTCCTGCCTCGTCAATAATGACATTACAATAAAATTCTGTACTCTCCGGATCGTCATTAATTCCTTCCTTCAGTCCTTCTGCATACCCTTGAATCAATGCAATCGGTGTTTTTAACTCATGAGAAACATTTCCCAGGAATTCATTTCTCATGTCTTCCAGTTTTTCTTTTTGTTCAATATCATGCTGCAGCTGATTGTTTGCTGTTTTCAATTCAGAAATAGTCTTCTCCAACTGTTCTGACATTTTATTAAAGTTTTCACCAAGAACGCCAATCTCATTTTTTCCACCGCTTGTATATTTCGCATCAAAATTCAGATTGGCCATATCTTCGGACAGCCGCGCCAGTTCCAACACCGGTTTCGTAATTTTACGGGAAAAAATCCACACCAAAATACCACCGAAAAACAAACCGAAAATTCCAAGATAGATCAAAAACTGATTGGCAAGATTTGCGCTTTCGCGTATACTGTCCAGAGGACTTCGCATCGTAACAAACACATTGTCACTCAAATATCCCCACATTTCTAAATAGTCTATGCCGCTTTGCGGATCCTTTATTTTTCGTACCACATAATCATTTGTGTGCTTCAAGATTCTTTCCTGATCATCGTCCTTCAAAAAGAAAATACGGAGCATCTGTTTGTACAGGAAACCTTCTTCCTTTACATTTGTAAATACAACTTTTCCATCGTCAGAAATATCCATCGCGCAGACATCAATATTTGTTTTTTCAAGTTCCGCCACAAGTTTCTTTTGCACAGCCTCATTTCCAAGATTTCCATTGTTCACTGCTTCACTCATTGCCTCATACATCTCAATCAGATCTTTCTGCTTATGAGACATATAATATCGTCCAAGGAACCCTGTATTAACAATAAAAACTGTCATCAGAATAAAAACAAGAAGACCAATAAAAATAGCTGTCATCTGTCCGCTCAACGTATATTTCCGTTCTTTTTTTGCTTTCTTCATCTGATTTATTTCTCCGCGCTCTGAACTTCGAACTTATATCCCATGCCCCAGATTGTTTTGATATATTCGCCCTTATCTCCTAATTTACTTCTCAGTTTCTTCACATGTGTGTCAATTGTTCTTGCATCACCAAAATAATCATAATTCCATACATTATTCAATATTTTCTCTCTGGAAAGCGCAATTCCCTGATTTTCTATAAAATAGGTCAACAATTCGAATTCTTTATAACTAAGTTCGACCGGTGTTCCGTCAATCTTCACGATATGTGCTGACTTGTCAACGGTAATACCGCCTGCCTCCAGCGAATCATTGCCGACCGTTCCAAAAGTTCTGCGAAGGATTGCATTCACTCTTGCCACAAGAATCTTTGGACTGAATGGCTTGGAGATGTATTCATCTACACCAAGTTCAAATCCCTGCAACTCATCTCGCTCCTCAGAACGCGCTGTCAACATAATGATCGGCACTTTAGAAGTCTCTCGAACCTCACGGCACACCTGCCAGCCATCCATTTTCGGCATCATTACATCTAAAATGATCAGGGCAATCTCTTTATCTTCGTAAAAAAGATCCATTGCTTCCATTCCATCTCCGGCTTCTAATACTGTATACCCTTCTCTTGTAAGGAAATCCTTCACAAGTTTTCTCATTCTGCTCTCGTCATCCACAACTAATATTTTTGCTCTTTCCATCTTCTTTTCTCCTAACTTATATTTGGGTGTACCACATCACTTCTACATTTAATTACCTTTTAATATACCAAATAGTTTTGTCAATATTGTGAACAACAAAACGGTCAATCTATAAATGTGTATCAAAACTTCATTTACAGACTGACCGTCTCTTCTTTTAATGTACCATATTTTGTTTTCGTCAATTCTTTTCGGTCTGATTATTCAAACTCATAGTTAGAAAAACATTCATTTGCCTCTTCTTCATCCTGTCCATTCACAACTACACGCATTGGCAGTCCCAGCTTAATAGACATTAATCCCATAAGGGATTTACCATCGATGATATAATTTCTGTTTGCCATATCAGTTACATCAACGTCTGATTTTAATTTCTGACAAGTGTTGCAAAATGTCATGATCTGCCCGGCTGACATAAACTTCACTTTCTTTTCTACCATGTTTTTTACCTCCATCTGTCTATCAAATACAAGTAATAATAAAAGTCAACACAGAAATCTGCACAATGCCTGAATGCAGATTTCTGTAATTTCAAACATACTCGACCAGTATATACCACTTATTCCGGAGGTGCAAGTGAATTTTTGATTTTTTTCGACATATTGTCTACCTTTTTTGTTATAAAGTTCTCACCCGGAGAATCTTGACAGCCACTACTGTCACTTCTATAATAATTGATGGCTTATTATTACTGCTTTCTTCCGGAAAGCAGTAATTCAATCATGGCAGTAGGTACTACACACAAAAATGAGGTGATATCTATGAAACACAAATTTCAAATTTCTGAATCTATCCGGCTTGGAGCAATCCTTGCACTTTCCGGTGGATTCATGGATGCTTACTCTTATATGGAGCGTGGAGAAGTATTTGCCAATGCACAGACTGGAAACATGCTTCTCTTTGGAGTACATCTCTCTCAGGGAGACTTCCAGAACACACTGAAATACCTTTTCCCTGTACTCGCCTTTGCACTTGGAATCGCTCTTGCTGAAGTTGTCCGGGCTAAGGCTGGAAATCTGCTTCACTGGAGACAGATTTCTGTTCTGGCAGAAGCACTGATCCTGATTGCAGTCAGTTTCTTCCCAACAGCATTGAATCTTCCGGCTAATGCACTGACTTCTTTCGCCTGTGGAATCCAGGTCGAAAGTTTTCGTAAGATTCACGGCAAAGGAATTGCTACTACAATGTGCATCGGTAATCTGCGCAGTGGGACAGAGAACCTACACCACTATTTCCATACAAAAGAACGACATTTTCTAGATACGAGCCTTTTGTATTACGGAATCATCGCCTGCTTTATTGTCGGCGCAGTAATCGGCAATGCAGCAGTCCAGCTGTTCCGGACAAAGGCAATTCTTGGCTGTTCTTTCTTATTATTAATTTCATTCTTTATGATGTTTATTGATTGGGAAAAGAAAGAAAAGGAGCTTGCACTTTAATGTGTGGCTTCTTTTTTCATACCGGTTTTCTCAGATAGAAAAAATCCCGAAAGTGCAATGTTGATCAGCACTTCCGGGAAATAAATTTACTGCGGATGACAGGACTTGAACCTGCACGTCGTAAACACCAGAACCTAAATCTGGCGCGTCTGCCAATTCCGCCACATCCGCATATTTCTTATTCAATTATTGATTAAGAAAAAAATAGAACAAGCAATTTGCTTGTTCCAGTGAGCGTGCGGGGATTCGAACCCCGGACAACTTGATTAAAAGTCAAGTGCTCTACCACCTGAGCTACACGCCCTTATTCATTTTTATTTCTTTCCTGCTAGCAGGATAACTGGGCTAGCTGGATTCGAACCAGCGAATGCAGGAGTCAAAGTCCTGTGCCTTACCGCTTGGCGATAGCCCATCGAAGACTTCATATCTGACACTGCACGGCCAGTTGGAATATTTAAAGAAAAAGGTGGATAGCCGGACTCGAACCGGCGATATCCAGAACCACAATCTGGCGCGCTAACCAACTGCACCATACCCACCACAAAACGAGCCTGGGGGGATTCGAACCCTCGACCTACGGCTTAGAAGGCCGTTGCTCTATCCAGCTGAGCTACAGACTCATTTCTCTCTTAATGAGAACCTCTCGTTTTCAAACGAGAAGCGGGTGATGGGAATCGAACCCACGTATCCAACTTGGAAGGCTGGTGTTCTACCATTGAACTACACCCGCAGGATGATCGGGGTGACAGGATTCGAACCTGCGACCTCCTGGTCCCAAACCAGGCGCTCTAGCCAAGCTGAGCCACACCCCGATATCAGTTTTATTTCCTTGCCCCTGCGGCTTTGTGTTTCTTTCGTATCTCCCGCAGCGACAAGATATATTATATGGCATGTTTCTCAGAAAGTCAACAGGTTTTTTAAAGTTTTTTTACTTTTTTGCGACTGTTTTTTTACCTGTTTTTCGCAAGAAGAGTGTGCAAATTGTTTCTTTTGTTTTAGTTTTCTGATAATTAGAATAGTTATAGATATTTTTGCTCAAAACTCAATTTTCCGTCCCCATCGACTTCCATGATCATATAGCTGCCTCGTCTTCCCTCCTGACGTGGAAAAGATAGACTTCCCGGGTTTAAAATTGTCATTCCATCCTTCTGAAGAAAGAAAGGACGATGTGTATGACCAAACATTACGAGATCCGCTCCTCTTGATCTGCCCTCTTCTATGATAGTTTCCATCCCCATGGACACATAATAATAATGTCCATGGGTAATAAATGCATGATAAGGACCAATCTCAAACTCCTCTTCTCTCGGAAGTTCTGTAAAAAAGTCGTTATTTCCTCTTATAATATGCTTCTCACACTCTACGACAGCCTCCAGATAGTCTTCTCCGCCTTCTACATCTCCAAGATGGATAAACATATCAATTTTCCCAGCCTCTTCTAATGCGCGATCCAGTGCCTGGTGTCTTCCGTGTGTATCACTGACAATTAGAATTCTCATGCTTCTTCCTCGTTCAATTTCTCTTCAAGCAGGATTTTTATTGCTCGAAGTGCCTTTCCTCTGTGGCTTAATTTATTTTTCTGCTCCGGTGTCATCTCCGCTGTTGTACAGCCAAATTCCGGAACATAGAAGATCGGATCATAACCGAATCCATTTGCACCGACAATCTCGTGTCCAATCTGTCCTTCAATCGTCTCACGGACTACGCTTGTTGTTCCATCCGGAAATACTGCTGCAACTGCACAGACAAATCTTGCGGTACGTTCATCGTCCGGAACCCCTTCCAGTCTATCCAGAAGGATTCTGTTCTTTATATCATAAGAAGTGTCTTCTCCGGCAAATCTCGCAGAATAAATTCCAGGTGCCTTATCCAAATAGTCAATCTCAAGACCGGAATCATCTGCAAGAACAATATCGTTGACCAACACTCGTGATACAGCTCTTGCCTTGATCTCTGCATTTTCTTCAAAGCTCATTCCGTCTTCTACGATTTCTTCATCGACTCCTGCCTCACGCATCGATACGATCTCCATTCCAAGATCAGCAAGAATCATCCGGATCTCTTTCATCTTATTTTCATTTCCTGTTGCAAATACAATTCTTCTCTTCATTTTGCTTTCTACCTTCTATTCTTTTTCGCCAACAATCTGATCTTATTTCTTCGGTCTCGGCGGCTTTGGCCCCTGGAACTGATAGAAATATGTTTTCAGCATACCATTGTAAATCTTACGGTTCTTATCCGCTTTTCTTCCGAAATAACGTTCTGCATCTTCATAACTTGTGATCATGTATGCAGACCAGCTGTCAAGTTTCCTAAAGCTCTCGCCAAATTCACGATATAAACCAGGAAGTGCCTCTTTCTCCTCAAGACGCTCTCCATACGGTGGGTTTGTTATGATAAATCCATATTTCTTCGGATGACTCAGTGCACTGACCGGTCTCTCCTGGAAATGGATCAGATGATCCACGCCTGCATTCTCTGCATTCTGTCTTGCCATCCGCACAACATCTCCGTCAATATCATATCCCTGGATATCTGTCTCAATCTGATCATCGATCAGATCATTCGCCTCGTCAATGGCCTCGTACCAGAGCTTCTTATCTATCAGATTTGCCCAGCTCTCAGCCGTAAAAGAACGATTCATTCCCGGTGCAATATTTGCAGCCATCATTGCTGCCTCTATCGGGAATGTTCCACTTCCGCAAAACGGATCCACTAAGATACGCTCTTTTCTCCACGGTGTCAGCATGATCAGTGCTGCTGCCAGTGTCTCAGAAATCGGTGCCTTGCCGGCTGATGGACGGTATCCTCTCTTATGAAGAGAATCTCCCGATGTATCGATTCCGATCGTAACGATATCCTTCATTAAAAATACTCTCAGTGGATAAGAAGCTCCATCTTCCTGAAACCACTGTACATGATATCTGCTTCTAAGACGATCTACCATCGCTTTCTTCATAATTGACTGAATGTCCGAAGGGCTGAACAGCTTACTCTTTACCGATGAAGCTTTCGCCACCCAGAACTTCCCATTCTTCGGTATATAATTCTCCCACGGAATTGCTTTTGTCTTCTCAAACAATTCATCAAAGGTAACTGCTTTAAAACTTCCTGCCTTGAGCAGAACACGTTCTGCTGTACGGAGAAATACATTCGCTCTGCACGCTGCATCTGCTTCTCCGTAAAAGGTAACTCTTCCATCTTCCACCTGTGCGATCTCATATCCCAGATCCTGAATCTCCCTTTTTAATACTGATTCAAGACCGAAATGACACGGCGCAATCCATTCCATTCTTCCCATATCTACCTCATATTATCTTTATGTACTTATTAATTGTTACTGTTCACACGATGTGCGACCAGCAACGCATCTCGCCATTTTAAATCGCCTTTGGCGATGGGGCGAGATGCATTCAAGCCAAAACATGCATCCTCCGTGTCAATCAGCGGAGTGATTGACACGGGAGTGAACAGTAACTATTAATTACTGTTAACTGATTCTTTTTACAGTATTATAATTTTACTATAAATGAAAGGCAGAGTAAAGTGCGATTGCCTTTCTTCTCTGCCTTGTTGCTGTTTATAATAATCTTATGAAGTGAGTGTCAAAAATAAATTTTGCCACTCACTTGTTTGTTACTGCATACAGTATCTGTTAATATCTGTCTGACTCATCATAATCATCTTTTCCGCCATAGCAGTCATCTGCATTTTTGGAATTGCAGTTTGTGCTGTTCTTACTCTGATTTGAATAAGAATTTTTACTGGAATTCTTATTCGAACCTGAATTAGATGTTGAATTTCTGTTCTTACTCTGATTTTCTTCCTTCGATGAATAGAATCCATTCTGGGAATTTTTACTTGTGTTGCTATAATTTTTTGCCATGATACTTCCTCCTTATTTGGTGTTACTGTTCTTATTAACTGACAGTAACTATTTAGTACAATCTTTATTATCCCAAACGGAGGTCTTTTTATGCATTTTGTTTCAACCATATTTTGAATATTTTGCTTGCTTTTTCCAAATGCATATATTATACTGATTCATGTAGAAAGATTATTTTCTACAACCCCTTATTAATTATTTATACTCCCCTCAAAAGACCGATGGCTCCCCCATCGGTCTTTTACTTTTCTTTTTTCTAATATCGTCGGTTCCCACCGATCAGTCTGATCACGATCATAATGATCAGAAGAGGAACAAGAACCGGTGCCAGAAAACTGATGATTCCTGTTATAACAGACACAACTACTACGACTACAAATACAACTGCAAGGATCAGCAAAGCCTTCTTCCACCAAGTATCTAATCTGAACTCATGATAGGAACCATAAGAATGCTCTGTTCCATATTCATCCTTCTGTCCATAACCAGTATAGCTGTCCCGTGCCTGCGTTGTCTGGTTGTACGAATTATTGAATGGACTCCTGTTCTCATAAACCACTTCTTCGTCTGTTCCATCACTTGCATCTACAATGGTTTTCGCAATTGCCCACGGATCTCCGAGCAGTTCCAAAACCTCCTGCTCGCTCTTTCCTTTTCTCATTTCTTCTATAATATAATCATCATAAAACTTAAGATGATCCTGAATTGTTGCTGCATCAAGCTTTCCATTCAAAGCTTCCTGTAATTTTCGGATAAATTCCTGTCTTGTCATATTCAACTATTACCTCCTGTTCCAAAGGTTACTGTTCACACGATGTGCGACCAGCAACGCATCTCGCCATTTTAAATCGCCTTTGGCGATGGGGCGAGATGCATTCAAGTCAAAACACGCATCCTCCGTGTCAATCAGCGGAGTGATTGACACGGGAGTGAACAGTAACTTCCGAAGTTCTCTTTAGATGTAGAATACCACACTGCTATTCTTTTTTAAACCGTTATTTTCAACTACATCTGTCGTTCATAATTTGTTCATTTATCATTTAAAAATCTTTCATCTTCTTATCACTTTTTCTTCATTTCTCTCACATATACTATAAGCATCAAAGGAAAAAACAAAAAACTTTGAATAAACTTTTTCATAATACATGCCGGGAACCAGTAAATGGTTACCCGGCATCCTCCCTTTTATGGAGACTTTTTTCTTATTCCGGAACAACCGGATCATTTATCACTTCTTGTTTCGTTTCCTGTTGTATTTCCTCTTCTACAGATTTTTCCGCAGTTTCCTCTGTTTGCTGTTCTGCCGTTTGCTCTGCTTCTTCCTTGTTTTCCCCATTATTCTCTTCTTTCGTCGTTTCTTCTATCTTCTTTTCACATGCTTTGACCGATTCCAGAATCTCCTGAACCCGTTCCTCCATCTCTTTCTTCCATTTCATATCTTCCAATGCTTTTTTTCTGTCCTGTTCCGTTTCACTATGTTCTTCTGGTATTGTTTTTACATCGTCTGCTTTCTGAGCTTGCACTGCCGTTTCACTTTTCCCAACTGTATTGTTGCTCTCTCTTCCCCGGCTCATCCCAATTCCTGCTGCCGCAATTACTGCCCCGGCAGCAAATAAAAGAACCGCCAGTTTGACATTCCGAAATTTTACTTTCTGTTCCAAATTCCATTCCTCACGTTCCTCCGGAAGATCACGTATCACCTGGCTGATCTTGTCATAATGCCGTCTTCCGCCACCGGTACAACGTTCAATGATCCGCTCCAGTCTGCGTTCTTCGCTTCTGCTAAGTTCCGGGATCTGCTCTGTATATGCCAGTAAAAACTGCAAAATTTTACCATATCCGAACAAATCTACCGAACAATTCTTCCTGCTTCCTGACGCTGTCGGGCGGATAAAATGACTTCTCACCGCTTTCTGCTGCATCTTCTTCATAACAAATTCATTTTCCTGTGCATCCGGATTTAAAAGCAGCAATTCTCCTTCTTCTGTCACAACAATACTATATGGGGTCAGACAACGATAATTCTGCCCGCGTCTCGACTGCTGATACTTTCTTATTTCTCCGGCAATCTGTCGGAACCATTCAAACAACACCGCTTTATCCAACTGTGTATTATCCCGCAGATAATAAATCAACAGTTCTCCCTGCAGGCAATCGATACTTGGCTGGCATTCGGTTCCTTTTTCCACGAAGCGAAGTACTTCATACATTTTTTCCATATTTAATTCTACTGCAATCTGTCATCTAAACGTGTGCGGCCCCACACCGCACACGATACAATACCTGTCCAATTGAAAATTATCAGAATCTGATACGAACTACTCTTCAGAATCTTTCCTGATTCTTCAGTCAGAACGACTGAAGTGTGACTCTCATATTAATTGAATTCTTCCAGTCTGTCAAGAGCTGCGGCAACAACTTTATCCATGTCATAATATTTATAATCTCCCAGTCGTCCGCCAAAGATTACATTTTCTTCCTTTTCTGCAAGCTTCTTGTATTCTTCAAACAATGTATTATTCTTCTCATCATTTACCGGATAATATGGCTCCATGCCAACACTCCATTCTGATGAATACTCTCTGGAAATAACTGTCTTCTCCTGTTTGCCAAACTCAAAATGCTTATGCTCGATAATTCTTGTATACGGAACTTCACGCTCTGTGTAATTGACAACAGCATTTCCCTGATAGTTCTCACAATCAAGAACTTCTGTCTCAAATCTGACAGAACGATACTCCAATGCTCCCAGCTGATATCCAAAATATTCATCGATCATCCCTGTAAAAATAATCTTCTCTGCAATCTCCGGATTCTCTTTTCTGAATTCAAAGAAATCAATCCCTGTACGAACTTCTGTCCCTTCCAGCATCTTCTCAACGATTGCTGTATAACCGCCAACCGGAATTCCCTGATATCTGTCATTGAAATAGTTATTATCGTAAACAAAGCGGAATGGCAGACGTTTGATAATAAATGCCGGAAGTTCTGTACACTTTCTTCCCCACTGTTTCTCTGTATAACCCTTGATCAGCTTCTCATAGATATCTCTTCCGCCAAGAAAAAGTGCCTGTTCCTCCAGATTCTGTGGATCTGTGATTCCTGTCTCTTTGCGCTGTTTTTCAATAATCTCTTTTGCTTCCTGCGGTGTACGGATATTCCACATCTTACTGAATGTATTCATATTAAATGGCAGGTTATAAAGTTCATCTTTATAAACTGCTACCGGTGAATTGATGTAATTATTAAATTCCGCGAACTGATTCATGTAATCCCATATCTTTTTATCAGACGTATGGAAAATATGTGCACCATATTTATGTACATGGATTCCTTCTATGTCCTCACAGTAAATATTTCCTGCAATATGATCTCTTCGGTCAATCACAAGACATTTCTTCCCTTTTTTCTTTAATTCATGTGCCATGACAGCTCCATAAAGACCTGCTCCGACAATCAGATAATCGTATTCTTTCATTTACTCCTTCTTTCCGCAGAACGATTGTCTGGATCCGGTAAAATTCAGAGATAACCTTTCTGCCCTCTTTTTTTTCATGTTACGGTGCGTTTATGATAACACATTTTCTAATAAATTTGAATCTCTATCAAAAATACGGTATACTTAACAGCAAAAGGAGGATGAATTATGCTTATAAAAAATGGTTTTCTAATTGATCCTGCATCTGATACAGAACGTCTTGTCGACCTTCGCATCACAGACGGTCTGATCCAGACACTCGCAGATGCCGGAACTCTGACACCTGAAAATGGAGAGGATGAGCTTGATGCTGCAGGACTTATGATTTCTCCAGGACTTGTTGACACACACATTCATTTCCGTGATCCCGGATTTACTTATAAAGAAGATCTCCATACCGGATCTCTTGCAGCTGCTGCCGGTGGATTTACTTCCGTGATCTGTATGGCAAATACTTCACCGGTCATCGATTCTGTTCCGGTTCTCAAAGAACTGATGGAACGGGAGGCTTTGGAAGACATCCATATTTTCCAGGCTGCTGCTGTCTCCTGCGGACTCAAAGGTGAGGAAATGACTTCTATGAAAGAACTTGCCGCTGCCGGTGCCTGTGGATTCACAGATGACGGAATTCCTCTTAAGAATGCTGCCTTTCTCTATAAGGCAATGGAAGAGGCGAAGGCACTTGACCTTCCGATCAGTCTTCATGAAGAAGATCCTGCATTTATTGAAACAAACGGAATCAACCACGGACCTGTATCTGATGCGCTGGGCATCTACGGATCTCCTTCGATTGCTGAAGAATCTCTTGTTGCCAGAGACTGTCTGCTGGCGCTTCGTTCCGGTGCACAGGTCGTGATCCAGCATATCAGCTCCGGACAGTCCGTTGAACTGGTACGCACCTTTAAAGCTATGGGAGCAAATCTACATGCAGAGGCAACTCCGCATCATTTCACTTTGACAGATGAAGCTGTGTTAAAATACGGCTCTCTTGCCAAGATGAACCCGCCGCTTCGTACAGAAAAGGATCGTCTTGCTATCATTGAAGGTCTCAAAGACGGTACGATCGATCTGATTGCTACAGACCATGCGCCACACAGTACGGAAGAGAAATCCCGTCCTATCACCCAAACACCAAGCGGTATTATTGGTCTTGAGACTTCCCTTGCTCTCGGAATTACTTCCCTTGTACGTCCGGGACACCTGACATTAAGCCAGCTGATCGAGAAGATGACGATCAATCCTGCCAACCTGTATCACCTTCCGTGCGGTTCTGTCACAGAAGGGAAAGCAGCTGATCTTGTACTGTTTGATCCGAATGAGAAATGGATTCCTGAGACTTATGCCTCTAAGTCTTCCAATTCTCCATTTACCGGATGGGAATTGTATGGAAAAGTAAAATATACAATCTGTGATGGAAAGATTGTATACAAGGACTAATACGTAACTGTTACATTATTTTTATAATCTAAGAGGTTCCCTGCAGAATCTTTCATTTCCGCAGGGAACCTCTTCTTTGCTCATTAATCCTCGATCGCTGTTACTGTATAATCTTTGTCTTCGACTGTCTTTTTCAGCACTTCATTACTGATTTCGGAATTCAGTGTTACAACTGCTGTTCCGGCCTCATGGCTGACTTCTGCTGTATCAACCTGCTCAAGTGCCTCGAGAGCTTTCTTCACAGCCGCCTCACAGTGTCCACACATCATTCCTTCGATTTTCATTGTCTTTGTCATTTTTGTCTCCTCCTTGTTTTCTGACTCATTTTTGTCTGTTAAGACAATATCTGAAACAGTATTTTCTGCTGTTTCTACCTTTTTCATCTTTCTTTTTCTGTCTTTGCTGGCATCGTACATTTTAAACAGATTCAGTCTCAATGCATTTGTCACTACACAGAAACTGGACAGGCTCATTGCCGCCGCTCCGAACATCGGATTTAATTTCCAACCAAAGACCGGGATCCAGATTCCTGCTGCCAGTGGAATTCCTATCGCATTATAGAAAAATGCCCAGAACAGATTCTCATGAATGTTGCGCAATGTTGCACGGCTCATACGGATTGCCGCCGGCACGTCACTTAACCGGCTCTTCATCAGCACAACATCCGCTGCATCAATTGCAATATCTGTCCCGGCTCCAATGGCAATTCCCATATCTGCCCTGGTCAGTGCCGGTGCGTCATTGATACCGTCACCTACCATCGCAACCTTTCCTTTTTCTTTCAGCTTGCGGATCACCTGTTCTTTTCCTTCCGGAAGAACACCTGCGATCACTTCATCCACACCTGCCTGCTCACCAATTGCCTTCGCTGTGCGCTCATTATCTCCGGTCAGCATAACAACATGGATTCCCATATTCTGAAGTGCTTTCACTGCCTGTGGACTATCTTCCTTGATCACATCCGCAACTGCGATCATACCAAGGAACTGCTCGTTTTTTCCAAAAAACAGCGGTGTCTTTCCCTGCTGAGCCAACTGTTCTGCCTGTTCTTTTATGCTGGCAGAAATCTTCATTTTGTCAGAAATGAATTTGAAATTGCCTCCATACAGCCGGTCCTCTCCAAGTTTTCCTGACAGACCATTTCCCGGAACTGCCTGAAACTGTGTGATTTCACTTTTCTGCCCTGCTTCCCCATTTTCTTCTGCCTTTGCAAGAATCGCCCGGGCAAGCGGATGCTCACTTTTCTTCTCCAATGCGTTTGCAAAAAATAATAATTCATGTTCTGTCATTCCGTCCGCAGGGATCAGATCCGTCACCTTCGGTTCTCCGCTTGTGATCGTTCCTGTCTTATCCAGCGCAACAATCTCCGTCTTTCCTGTCTCTTCCAGCGAAACAGCTGTCTTAAACATGATTCCATTCTTCGCTCCCATTCCATTTCCAACCATAATTGCAACCGGAGTGGCCAGACCTAATGCACACGGGCAGCTGATCACCAGAACAGAAATTCCCCTTGCAAGTGCAAATCCAACAGACTCTCCGACAAGCAGCCATACGATCATTGTGACAATTGCAATAGAAATAACTGTCGGAACAAATACTCCTGAAACTTTATCTGCCACTTTGGCAATTGGCGCTTTTGTTGCTGCCGCATCACTTACCATCTGAATAATCTGTGATAATGTTGTATCCTCACCAACTCTCGTCGCCTCGCAGCGTAGAAAACCTGACTGATTCATTGTAGCTGCAGACACCTTATCCCCTTCTGCTTTATCTACCGGTATACTCTCTCCGGTCAGGGCAGCTTCATCTACTGCACTATTTCCTTCCAGAATAATTCCATCCACCGGAATATTCTCCCCCGGTCTTACAACAAACTGATCTCCTCTTCTTACCTGATCGATAGAAACTTCCTGTTCTTTTCCATCACGCAGGAGCGTTGCTGTCTTTGGTGCCAGCTTCATAAGGCTCTTTAATGCATCTGTTGTCTTTCCCTTTGAATGCGCTTCAAGCATCTTTCCGACTGTGATCAACGTTAAAATCATTGCTGCTGATTCAAAATAAAATTCATGCATCAGCTCCATCACATGATCCATATCGCCTGCCGTCTGCGCAGCTGTCATAGCGAATAATGCATACACGCTATATCCATAAGATGCACCTGCACCGAGTGCAACCAGTGTATCCATATTTGGTGCTCTATGGATCACGCCTTTCCATCCGCTAATAAAAAACTTCTGATTGATCACCATAACGATTGTCGTTAACAGGAGCTGTGCCAGCCCCATCGCCACATGATTCCTTTCCAGAAATACCGGAAGCGGCCAGTCCCACATCATATGCCCCATTGACAGATACATAAGCGGAATCAAAAAACACAAAGAAGCGATCAGACGCCTTTTCATCTTCGGTGTCTCCCTGTCTTTCAACGCATCTTCCGCACAGTTCTGCTCACTTTGATACGTCCCATGTCCTTCCTTCTTCGCAGATTTCAACGTTGCCCCATATCCAGCTGCCTCAACAGCCGCAATGACTTCATCTACTGTTGCTGTGCCTTCCACTCCCATGGAATTCGTCAGAAGACTGACTGAACAGTTCTCAACTCCGGGGACTTTCCCAACCGCCTTCTCAACACGGGCACTGCAGGCTGCACAACTCATTCCCGTCACATTATATTGTTTCATTTTACTCCTCCTTCAAGTTGTGATCCGGACTTTTGTGCCGGATCTCTCTTCAGATCTTTTATCGCATCAATTTCTGAAGTGTCGTCACGAGCTCGTCAATCGTTTCATCTTTTCCATCCCGGATATCATCTGCCACACATGACCGGATATGGTTTGCCAAAAGCACTTTATTGAAACTATTCAGGGCCGCATTCACCGCAGATACCTGAATCAGAATATCCGGACAATATGCGCCTTCTTCAACCATCCTTCGGACTCCCCTGACTTGTCCTTCAATTCTACTCAGACGATTCATCAGATCTTTGTATTCTTTTTCCGGGCGATTCTTCGTCTTGTGACAACATCCCGGACAGACTTTTTTTTCATCCATTGTATTTCTCCTGTCGTATAACCCCCTGGGGGTATATTTTCTAATTATTAATATATACCCCCTACAGGTATATTTCAAGTGCTTTTTAACAAAAAGTTACTGTTCATGCTACGTGCGGTTGCTGCTTACACTATATGCGGCCGGCAACAACAAAGAAGCTGTCATGAAACATTTCACAATTGTATCTATGTTCCATGCAGCTTCTCTGCAATTCATTATTATGCTCGTTATTATATTTCCTGACAAATCTGTCTTATTCCACACTCTTGAGTGACTCAACCATGTTGATCTTCTTTAATTTAAAATACATCACTCCATTGACAAACAAGGAAAAGGCCACTGTCAGCAGAAAGGCATACAGGAAACTCGGTGGATCGATATTTCGTCCAAACATAACGGAATCAATCTCCACTGTCTCAACAATAAAACGGTGCAGAATTTTTCCGATCACCAATCCCGCCAGTGCCCCAATCAAGGTCAGCAGGATATTCTCTCTGTAAACATAAGAAGAAACTTCCTTGTCATAAAATCCAAGTACCTTTAATGTTGCCAGTTCTCTCTTTCGCTCTGTAATGTTAATATTATTCAGATTATACAGCACTACAAATGCCAGCATTCCTGCTGAAATAATCAATACAATAATCACGATATCTAGACTCTCCAGCATATGATCCACCTGCTTTTTCAGGCTTGTCGTATAGCTGATGCTAAGTGTTCCATCACACTTCATTACATTTTCGCCGACATCCTTTGCCTCTTCTGTTGTACGGTCCTGAGTTCTATAATAAATCGAATTATAGTCCGGAGCCTCACCGAATGTCTTTTCATAGACTTCAGATGTCATATAGAGATAATGTCCCATATAGTTCTCACAGATTGCACTGATCAAGACTGTTTTCTCTCCATCATCTGTATCAATCGTTAATTTATCACCGACATTGACTTCCAGCAGTTTCGCTGCTTTTTCAGTCAGGATTGCTCCTTTATCCTCCAATGAATAAATTTCCTTTGTCTTCCGATCCCGGATCACGACAAACTTTTTGAATGCTTCCACATCTTTTGGTACATCTAAATAAACTTCCTGAGAAGACTCTCCTGAACTGACCTCAATATTTTTCAAAAGATTTTCTGCAGTCACTGATACCTTCTTATCCGCATCCAGTTCTTTCTGGACATCATTTCTCTCTTCTTCTGTCACATCTTCCTTTAAAATAACGTCTCCATCATAAAGCTGAATCTGTTCGTATTGAAGCGGAACGATTGCTGAAATAGAATCTTTTAATCCAAAACCAAACAACATCATGCCCATACAACCGCCAATTCCAAATACTGTCATGAAGAAGCGTTTTTTATATCGCACCAGATTGCGCACGGTTGATTTCCACGTGAAATTCAGATTTTTCCAGATAAACGGAACTCGTTCCAGAAATACTCGTTTTCCCTGTTTTGGTGTCGGCGGACGCATCAATTCTGCTGCCTGCTCTCGTAATTCTTTCATACAGGAGAACAGTGTTGCGATTACTGTACATGCAAGTGCCGCTGCACATGCTGTTACAGCATAATACAAATTATATGGGATCACAACATCATACATATGACGATACAAGATCTTATATGCAGTGATAATGATATATGGAATTATCTTTTCTCCAATCAGAATTCCGAAAACACCACCGGTTAATGTCGCAAGGATCGCATACCAGAGATATTTTCCAACAATTGAAGCATTTCCATATCCGAGAGCCTTCAAAATACCGATCTGCGTTCTCTCCTCCTCTACCATTCGTGTCATTGTTGTCAGACTGATCAATGCTGCAACAAGGAAGAAAATGAGTGGGAACACTTTACCGATTGCCCGCATACGATCTGCATTATCTCCATATCCACTGTATTCTGTCAGATTGTTCCTATCATAGACATACCACTTTGGCTTTTCAAGATCATCAATCTTCTGCTGTGCTTTCGCAAGCTCTTCTCTTGCTTCTGTAATCTGCCGTTCTCCATCTTCAATCTTCTTCTGAGCCTCTATACGACCTTCCTCATACTCTGCCCAACCGTCTTCCAGCTCCTTTGTTCCGCTGCTTAATTGCTGCTGTGCCTCCTCAATCTTCTTCTGTCCCTCACTGATCTGCTGCCATCCGCTGTCAATCTGCTGCTGACCGGATGTAATCTGCGCCTTCGCCTGATCTATCTGCCGACTTGCGGTAAGGATTGCAGCATCCCCCTGTGTCAGCACATCCGTCAGTTTCTGTATATTATCCTGCAATACCGGAATACCCGCTTCAATCTGAGCTATCCCGGCTTCAACTACTGGAAGCCCTTCGTTGATCTGCGTTAATCCGGCTTCGATCTTTGTCTGGTTTTTCTGAATCTCTGCTTCGGCAGCCTTCGACTCCAGTTCCATTTTATCCAGATTTGCTTTCAATTCAGTCAACTTCTCTTCCATTGCTGTTTTTTCAGCTTCCAACTGTTCTAACTGAGCTTTTAATTCCGGATCTTCTTCTCCTGCTTCCTGTTTCCGGTCATATTCTTCTTTCAGTGCCTCATAGTTCTGTAAAAGAAGTTCATACTGTGTATTTAATTCTTCATAAGACTGTTTCAGCGGCTGATAAATTTGCTGATACGCGGACTGATAATCTTCTGCCTGTTGCTGCAATTCTTCCTTTGCTTTCAGAAGCTCGTCTTTCTTTTGCTGCATCTGTGTCTGTTGCGCTAAAAGTTCTTGTCTCTGATCTTCCAGACTTTCTTCCTGCTCTTTCAGTTGTACCAGCTGATTTCTTAATGTTGTAAGTGCAATCTGTTTTTCGCTAAGTTCCTGTGCTCCCTGCTCAACTTTTGCTTTGGACTGATTCAGCTCCTTTTGCTTTGATACCAGAAGATTTCTCGACTGCTCCAGTTCAAGCTTCGAAGCTGCCAGCTGATTTTTTCCCCGTTCAAGCTCTTTCTGCGCTGCATCAAGTTTCTCTCTTGCACTTGCAAGTTCTTCTTCTGCCTCTTCTTTTCCATCCGCCAGATCCTGCTCTGCCTGAGCTAACTCTTCTTGTGCTTCATCCACTTTTTCCTGCGCTGTCGAAGTAATCTCATCATATCTGGCCTGTTCTCTTTCCGCTTTAATTGCCTGAACCTTTTTCAGCACAGAATCCACATGTTCTTCATATTCTTTCGTAAATGCAGTTGCTTCCTTTGCACCTTCAACCTGCACTGTAATCTCTGTATACACATCTAATGAAAATGCTTTCTCCGGAACGCAAAGAAAGGCACTGACACTTCCATTTCCGATTGTTGTACTGCCTCTGTGAAATGCAATATACTCCGGACTGCTGACCGTACCAACAATGGTAAATGTATCTGTCTTGAGTGTATCTTCCAAAGAATCCGAAGTCCCACTCGATAATGTGATCTTATCCCCAATCTTCAGATTCTTTCCATCCAGATAATCTGCATCTATTACACATTCATTTTCCTTTTCTGGAAGCCTGCCATCTTCTAACTGAACTTGATTCATCTTATCCTGGAGCGCCATAACATGAACTGCTACCTGGTTTCCCCGAATCGTACAAAGTACATCTGTTGCATAGCTTCCTTCTGCATCCAATACACCATCCACAGCACGAATTGCATCCAGATCATCTTCTGTCAGTCCCATTGTACTCATTACCTGAATATCCATCAGGTTCTTCTCATCGAAATATGCATCTCCTGAATATCTCATATCCGGCTCTGATGCACGAATTCCGGAAAAGAATGCACATCCTATCGCAACAATAAAGAAAATGGATAAAAAACGTCCAAGGCTATGACGGATCTCCATATAAAAGTTTTTTCGTAATGCTTTCTTCATCCACATCCCCTACCATTCAATTTCATCAATCGAAGTCGGATTCTCATTAGATTCCATTCTTGCTACCTGTCCATTTTTTATATGAATCAATCGATCTGCCATCGGCGCAAGTGCCTGATTATGTGTAATGATAATAACTGTCATTCCCTTTTCTCTACACATATTCTGAAGTAATTTCAAAATTGATTTTCCTGTATTGTAATCCAATGCACCTGTTGGCTCATCACAAAGCAAAAGCTTTGGGTTCTTCGCTAATGCTCTCGCGATTGAAACTCGCTGCTGCTCACCGCCGGAAAGCTGTGCCGGAAAATTATTCTTCCGTTCCCCCAGACCAACTTCCTCCAAAACTGCCTGTGCATCCAACGGATCCTTACTGATCTGCAACGCAAGCTCAACATTTTCCAATGCGGTCAGATTCGGCACAAGATTATAAAACTGAAAAACAAATCCGATGTCATCTCTGCGGTATCCTGTCAGCTGTTTGGAATTATAAGCTGTAATATCTTTTCCATCTACATACAGCTTCCCGCTTGTTGCTGTATCCATTCCGCCGAGAATATTAAGCACAGTTGTCTTACCTGCACCACTTGGTCCAACGATTACAACAAGTTCTCCCTGCTCAATCGAAAAGCTGATGTGATCCACTGCATGAATCTCAACTTCACCCATTTTATAAGTTTTCGTGATATCCTGCACTTTAACGAATTCCTTCATCTACATTCTCCTGACTCTTTTTCTCTTCTTCTGCATCTCTCCTGGCAAGCAGTCTGTTACTCTTTTCTTCGATTCTCTACAGGCGCAGTTTCTCCCACTCTTCTCCTGCACCGAATGTCTCATGAAAACGTTCCGGAAGCGGTGTATCCTGGAATAATTTCTTCTGATACTGTACGATCAGACTCGCAGCTAACGGCACTGCACCTGAATATTGCCGTTTTAAAACCTTACAATATTTCTGACATAACGGATCTGGCTTTACACTCATCACTATGTCATGCAATGAATCGTATTTCCCCACTGCCTTCATCCCAAGAAACAACGCTTTTCGCTTTCCAGATGTCGGTGCCAGAAACAGCTTATGATAAAAAACCATCCCTTTTAATGCCTTATAGATCTGCTCGGCTGTTACATCTTTGAAAAATGGTGCGATCACTTCCGCATACTCCATCTTCGGCTGAATGTGCTTTGCTGTCAGATAGCGCAAAGGATCATGATAATCTTCCGTCAGCATCATTCGATCCAGTTCCATCTCAATCTCATTGTGTGAAACTCTTCCTACCTGCATAATTTTTTCAACATAAGGATGACATTCACTGTCTAAAGCAAAATGACAGATAAATCCATAAATATATGCACGAGCCGCTGCCGGATCTTTTGCTTTCTCAATCACTTCAACAGCATGATGGAAAAACTCATCGGCAAATTGTTCATGAAGTGTATGCCCCTGTTCATTCACCGGATCTTTCTTTAATGCATTATAATAAAATAAGATATCCGGTCCATGTAACCCAATATCAAACAACTCTCTATGCGCTTCTATAGAATTCTGAAGGGGTCTTGGAAGTGCGCTGAGCACCTCTTTTCCGAATTTATAATGTGCGTATGTTGTTGGCATAAGAAACCTCTCCTTTTTCCGAATTTTCTTGTTAAGATTTATAATTACTCATATTATTATATTAACACATTCTTCCCTGTCTGACAGTAATTATCTTTATAAAAAATATGTGAAATGATATTAAAAATGCTAATTTTTTACGTTACTGTTCAAGGACTAACTGGACTTAAGAAAACCGATGGTGTAAACTGGGAAACAGCTAAAGCCATCGGTTTTCTTTATCCAAATATCCTGGACACTCTGTCAAATATATTTTCTGGTGCAAGGCATTCCTGATGATCCGTTCCATAATTATAAAAGGTCCGGTCATGATCGTGTACAAGGATCCCCTGGACATGATTATCCACAATATAAAAAAATAAAAATTCGTCACTTTTTACAATGACTTATGCATACCCTTGAACAGTAACAGGCAATCGTATGGATCATTTTTTTTACATCCAGTGGTTTGGCCAGATGTGCGTTCATACCACAGTCCAGTGCATGGCGTACATCCTCTGCAAAAGCATTAGCGGTCAGTGCGATGATGGGAATGGAAGAAGCATCCGTCCTGTCAAGCTTCCGGATCTGGCGTGTGGCCTCGTATCCGTCCATCAGAGGCATCATAATATCCATAAGTATCACATCAAATGTCCCCTCGGGGTGACGGGAGAAAAGTTTTACAGCTTCCCTGCCATTGGATACTGCAGTTACCACAGCACCTTCCTCTTCAAGGAGTATCTGTGCCACTTCTCTGTTTATTTCATTATCCTCTGCCAGCAGGATCTTTATGCCCTGAATGGAGTTTCGCTCAGATTCTGGCTCAGAAGAGATATCCGTTTCTTCTGCCTCTTCAAATGGCAAAGTGATCACAAAAGTACTTCCGATACCCGGAGTACTGGAAATCTCAATGGTACCACCCATCTGTTCAAATAGCGCTTTGGCAATGCTCATACCCAGTCCGGTGCCATGATATACACTTCGGGCATCCATATTCTCCTGAGTAAAGGGTTCAAAGATCTTCTCCAGATATTCTTTGTTTATGCCGATTCCCGTATCAGAGATCGTCCATCTACAGACCAGCTTATGATCATGGGAAGGGAGAGCATGGATCTCCGTATGGATTGCCCCATTTTCTCTGTTGTATTTGATACAGTTACTGTAAATATTCATCATGGCACGACGGATGTGCAGAGGGCTGCCGTATACAAAGGGATGTTCGTATATCTCCGGTGCGATATGAACGGTGAAATCAATGCCGTTTTTCTGTGCCTGCATATCAATCAGCATCTGTGTCTCTTTTTCATATCTGATCAGATCAAAAGGTTCATGGTTGAGTACAAGTCCGCCCTCCTCGATCTTGGACATATCCAGTACATCATTGATAAGAGAGAGCAGATGACTGGCTGAAATGAATGCTTTTTCACGATTACTTTTCAGGAATCCGATATCATTTTCGTGCTTTTTATCAATTTCCATCAGACCAATGATCCCATTCAACGGCGTACGCATATCGTGGGACATACGGGAAAGAAAATTGGATTTCTCTGCATTGGCACGTTCGGCAGTATCAAGAGCTTCTTTGAGAAGCTTCTGGTGTCTGATTTCTGATTCCACCACATCGTCCACATTCAAAAATCCCAGAACAATAATACCGGAGTCTTCGTTTTTGATAAAGCGGAACTGATAGTAATGGATACCATCCCTGTCATTTATCCGGTAATTCCCCTTGTATTCGGACTGACCGGACAAAACACTCATTACATTATCCAGTTCCAGTGATTCTTCCAGCATTGTACAGTCATCCGGATATACACGCTTCCGGATATAGTCTGAGAGGAAAAGATCATAGGGGTATGTATTGTTGTGTTTTTTGTCCGGAGCAGGGACATCGCGGTCTTCCTGCTTGATCACAGAGAGAGTTTTTTCTCTGGGATTGATCAGGTATACGTTCAGGTAGTTGCTGCTCAGTGTCTGGACAATACTTACCTGTGTCTCATAGGCTTCCTGTGTTCTGGTGACATCCTCACCGTAGAGGATTGCTTCCAGATGGTTATTGGAAGGATTGAGCAGCAGTCTTGTCACATATTTGGAAAGCCTGGTTATATTGTCATCGTAGAGACAGCGGGAAACTCTGGTGACCTCTACCTGACCGTCCTCGTAGCTTTTCATCAGGGAACTGCGGCAAAATGCGTTGATGAAATCATTTCTGTCCTTTAATACCGGTATAAAAACAGCAGTCTCTGCAATAAAATGGTCAATGGAAGCGTCAGCATCTATCTTATAGGCCAGGGCAGAAGTGCCTCCGATCTTCAGAATCTTATCATCTGTAAGGTCGAGATGAAAGTAGCCGGCAGCATGGGTAATGGATGCCAGAAGAGAGTGGAGCTGATTTTCATAGATTTTGCGTGCTGTCACATCATTGTCTTCACAGGCCACTGCAATTACGAAATCCCGATAGTCATCGGCGTTTCCGTTTCTGGCAATGAGCAGATAATAGTAATGGACAGTATCTGTGACAACCCTGAAATGGATTTTGAAAGAGGCTTCCTGAGAAAGTCTTTCCAGCAGGGTTTCATAATTCAGGTGTCTGGACACATAGGAACGCTCATCCGGATGAATATATTTCTGGATGATAAAATTAAATGACAGCTTATAGTCTGCATTATCTTTAATATCCGCAAAAGCATCAGTAAATCTGGAACGATATACGGAGATTTTCCCGGTTTCCCGGTTTACGCCATAAACAGACATGTAGTCAGAAGCAAGCAGGTTGATGGCACCCAGCAGACGGAGAGAGTTCTCACCTGTGGGAATAGACTTTGACAGGCTTTCTCCTTCGGCTACTGTGCTGAATACAAGTGCATGTCCTTTGCTACCGTCGGGCTGTACAGTCTCTACTGCATCAACTGTCTCATAAATATGACGGATCGGATCCAGGTAGGTCTTTGGCCCCTGTATCCCCAGTGCTACAGGGCAGGGCGGGCATGGGGAATCAAGCCCCATAAGTGCCTTATAGCATTTCACTCCCGGCTGGAGATTGGGGTACAGTTGTTTGGCAGTGTCGTTATAGCTTAGGATATTATAGTCTTTGTCTATGCTGTAATATCCAGATGAGTGTGTGTTCATAATTTTATACTCCTGGTGTTTAGTGCTTTAAAGCATACTCTTTTTACCAAAAAATAGCAATGATAAGGGACGAATTTGTAAAGGTTGTACAATGTTTCGGTTACTGTTCACTCCGTTCTCAGTAACACGCTACTATCCCGCGAGGCGTTTTGGCATACCAAAACGCCTCGCGGGATAGTAGCGTGTGAACAGTAACTTTTTTACTGCTTTTTTACTTCTTTTAACGCAATAACCACTTGACATTTATATTTCTTTTTACTATATTAATATGTACAGCACACGCAAGGACGTGTCTGTTACAGTAGAGAGTATTCATTACTCTACCCTGATCAGGGCTTGTACTGGTTTCGACAGGGATCTCGAAGATGGAGAAGCTATCCGTAGGCTGATGCGTTAAATCGCAAACTTAAAATTAAACGCTAACGATAATTTCGAATTAGCTGCAGCCTAAATGCTGCATGTCAGCCCTGAAGCACTCACACTTTAGGAATCTGGCACCGACTATGTGAGAAACGATGATGGCAAAGCTTTGAGCCGTCAGGCGTATTATGAAGCTACTGAACCCGTAAGGATGTTAGTTTTCGTACGGCAGAGGGAATGTCAAATAACTGACTATGATAGTAGAAGTACATGGGACAGGTTTTTGGACGCGGGTTCGATTCCCGCCAGGTCCACTTTTCAATGAAAGTGTGAATTTACAACGAATGCGGGATATCCCTTATAAATCAAGGGTTTCCCGCATTTTTATTATTTAGAATCATTCTAGCATATTATAAATATTTCAGTTATTTTAGAATCCTATGCAACACGAAATGCATCAAAATGCAACACGAAATCAGATGATACAATATTCACCCCGGAGCTTACCACTCCGGGGATCTTATTACTGCAGATATCCTGTCGAACCGAATGTGTACTTCTTTCCGTTGATCGTTAGCGTTTCATTTTTCGCCATCTTGCCGTCTGATTTAAAATAGTAATCAGCTTCCTTAAGGCTCAGCCATTTGTTCTTATACATGGCACCGAGCGGAGATGCCGATGTTGCTTTCATATTGTACCAGTAATAATCATCTCCTGCCTGTCTCCATCCGGTAAGCATCTGGCCTGTCTGATAACGTCTGTCTTCTCCGGATTTAACAAGATAATAGTCGTTACCGGCATATCCTTTTAACTCACCTTCCAGTAGTGTTCCCTGTGCATGTTTTCCTTCTCTCTTCGGTCGTAGATAGAAATAGTTTCCACCTGCCAGAACCCAACCGGTTAACATAGCCCCAACCGGTTTCTTTGGTGCGACTACTCCATCATTCAGGAAGTACCATTCCCCGTCAATCTTATTCCAGCCGGTCCGCATTCCCCCTGTTCCGTTAAGCCAGTAGAAATTTCCCTGGTACTGAATCCACTGATTTTGGACAACGTACCCTTTCTCGTTAAACCAGTAAAATGTCCCTGCTATTTTTCTCCAACAGTTCCGTGGATAGCTTCCATCCGGATCCTGCCACCAGTCACCGACTTTGTCTTTTATCCATTTTCCCGTCGTTTTTTTCGTCACAATAATTCCGAAAGCCCTGAGGATTCCTTCCGCGATTTCCGCAATATGATCATTAAAAATTTTTCTGTCCTGATCATTGTCAATAAATCCGCATTCCATTAAACGATAATTCAGCCCTCTCTTGGCAGCCCGGTTTACATTTGCCAGGTCAGAACGATACTTGATATTCTCGGCTCTTCCCGGCATTAATGTAGAGATAAAAAGAGCAAGTGACAAATCGTATTCGTCTGGAGCGAATCCCTCTTTGATGATGATATGTCCGCCTCGTGCCGATCCACCGCCTCTATCCATATGCAGCTCTAAAATGTTTGAATCTTCCGAGAAGTTGTAAGTACTTATCAGCTTATCTCTGTACCAGTTTTTACTCGTATCCCCAAGAATGACCGCTTCTCCGCCAAGTTCTTTAATTTTGGCGGCCAACGCTCTGACTCGTTCTGCTTCGGTGTATCCTCCGCCTACTGCGCCAGAATCTCCCTCTCCGTGTCCAGCAATTAAGAATAATTTCATATTACTCTCCTTTCATGTCTTCTATGCATCTCTTGCACCGGTACAATTCTACTTTTTCTTATATGCGTTTCTGTTCCACATCTCTGCCACTCTCTCCCAGCCACCAGTACTGACCAGGTAAACTATAAAAGCGGCAATGAATGATGCGAAAATGTAATACCACTCAATCACTATCTGATAATAGGTGCACAAGACGATCACTGCTGCCGGTGTCAGGATCAGTGATGTGATCAGTGCCACAACATTCGTCTGTATTTTCTTCAATGCTGGCATCTCCTTGATTGCCTGCACGATCACGCTGACCAAGAAGGCCAGCACTCCGATTCCTGCCAAAATGTAACTCATATACTGCATTAATGTTTCAATGTTCATGTTCGATTCCCTCCAAATCACTAATTCTATGGTTTGCAACTCTAATCTGTTCCTCTTGAACAGAAAGCCTCTGTTCAATACTATATGTTCGCTCAACTACATTATTGTGCTTATCTACTCTTTTGGTTAGCTCATCCAGCTTGTATTCCATAAGAGCTCTTGTCTTTTCCTGCTGTCCGTGATTGTTCAGTAGACAAATCACTAGTGTTACGCCTGCTGAGATGCAGGCTGAAATAATTGTTTCCATAGCCATACTTCTTTCTTTAAAATTTATATCTGGGTCTCTCTTCTTCCCACAATAACCATCTGATCCAATCATCCAGGTAAACTGCCACTGCTGAAAGAAAAAAACCATAATACTGTAAACTGCGGACAGATCTGTCCCCATAAATTACCTGGCAGATTACTATAATCCCATACATTCCATCCCAATATGATATTTTCAATAGTTCCGACAATCAACTCCAATAACGTTATAATGATAGCTCCTGCTGCCATAGCAATACCTCCATGAGCCGCATAAACTCTGGGGTTTTCGGTGTTTTTGTGTACCACCTGTATATCACGGTTGTCAGTTAATTCAAACGAGTTTCTTCTTATTTAAATAGCTCAGGGTAATTTGATGATACAATATTCAGTCCCTCTGAAAATCATTTTTATGTTTCTTTCGGTTTCGCTGTGCCCGTGCAGGATACCGGGAAATCATAAGGATAGTCATACGGATAATCTGCTGTCTCCTGAATCTGCACAGATATGGTAAACTTTTCCCCTGTCCCGACAGGATTTTTGCTCAATTTGATTTCCGTGATTGTCAGCATCATACCACCTCTACTTCTATCCTTACTTTCCTCGTTGAATCAGCAACCACATAAGTAACTTCCAGTATATAAGACTTCGCCTTTTGCACTGGTGCAATTTTAATATCCAGATAATGACCATTGATCTCACATTCTCCATGAGATTCAACTTCTCCAAACCGTGACAGACTGTAAGATGCTGCCAGAATGGTAAATGGTTCATTATTCGGACTTCTTACCAGCAGTTTGACATGTTTGTCCTCACCCTGGATAAATCTTACTCTATTCACAACAGCACCTCCCATGACACGGATGAACCACATCCACACAAAATTCTTCCTGAACTACTTCCACGGTATACTCATATGGTATGAGATGGATGCATAGAGTAGCTGGATCCACGATTAACAGTAACTTCGTGCAAAATGCTATATTACCCGCCTCGTCTTCTGCAGTCACTTCTACCACATACATCCCATCAAGATCATAGGGGATCGTGACTTTCCACAGATCCCCTTCTGCCCGTTCAAAGATAACCTCTTTCCCGTCTACCTTGCCGGTTGCCTTCACAACCATAACAGAACCTCCTAGTCCGTAATCTCTACAGCAATCACAAAGGTCTTACCACAATCAACCGGATTCGGAGTCAGGGTGATAGACTTGATCACCGGAGCGGCTGTATCAAGCGTTACATTTCTCGTGATCGTTGTAGTCTTATCTGCTTTGTCCTTGGCAATGATCGTAATCTTGTTTGCACCATTGGTCAGCGTTACATCCTTGCTAAAGAATCCATCTGTCCCAACTGTAGCCGCTGCACCATTTACAGTAACTGTAACCGGCTTAGATGTTGCATCGTCTGTCTTACCTGTAACAGTAATAGTTGTCTTATTTGTCACAAGACCTTCTGCCGGTGCTGTAATCGTCAGAGTCGGCGGTACTGTATCCACTGTAAAGGTTGCTGTCTTCGCTGAAGCTGCATTTCCATCATTATCTGATGCTGTCACAGAAATTGTGTGACTTCCATCTTTCAGTGCGGTAGTCGGTTTATAGCTGCATTCATATCCACCTGTGATTGCTGTCTTTGTAACTGTAACGGCTGTACCATCCAGCTTCATTGCGATTGTACCGGAATTTACACCAGAATCTGCATCTGTTACCGTAAACTTGATGGTCGGTGTTGCGTTTGTAATATAAGAATCGGCTGTCGGTGCAGTGATACTGATTACCGGAGCTACCTTCTCTTTGACTCTGATCTTCAGAGAGGAACCAAGTGTTGCATGGCTCTGATCAACGGTCGTTGTATTTCCTGCCACGTCTGTAGCCTTTACCGTACCGCCCAGAACGTGGTCCGTCTGGCTATAACTGGATTTACTTGGTGCAGTTACCGTTGCTTCCCATTTTCCTGATGTTGAATTGTATGTCAGATTAATCGTCTGACCATTAAATATATACTGTGCTGTTTTTACTGCCATCTGTTTTCACCTCTACTCCTGTGTCTCATCTGTAACAAGTTCGCCCATTCCGGAATCTTCCAGGATCTCTTTTACCTTATCTTTCAAAAGTCTTGGAACCTGTTCATACGTTTTCTTCCCCAACATAATCTGCTGTGCCCATAACATTGCCATCATTTCTTTACCTCCGTTGTTTTGTAGCATTATGAATAAATTGGTTAATAGAGTTACCATTACTGATATACCAGCTCAGACATTTCCAGAAGACAGCCCTCTAACTGGTCAATCTTCTCCTTCATGTCTGCCTTTTCTTTCTCAAGTGCCTTGATTCGGTCTTCCGGTGCCTGCTCTTCCTGGTACATGACAATTCCAAGAATGCCCGCTGTATACTTCACAACAGCATCAAACTTCGTATAATTTTCATAGCATGCAAGCTCTGATCCACGCTCCTGGACTGTCATCTTCTTTGTTGTCATGGTGTCTGAAAAAATCGCTTTGATCTCATCCCCTGTTGCTGAGATTGTTTTGACCAGAAGACCACCATCAGCCTGGATAGATGCATCCTGCACTGTCAGCTCCTGACCATCGTTGAATATAATTTTCATAGCTTTTCCTTTCTCTTAATCATGTTTCTATGTTGCATATATAAAAGCGCATAACAAAAAAAGGTACTATCTTGCAATATGGTTCAACCTCCAGATCAACAGATCTTAATTATGATGTGAAGGGAACTTGGAAATAATTACTTCTTGGTATACCTCAGAGTAATACCTCCGGAATATGTAGACCAGTTTGTTCCGGTCGATACAATAACCGTTGCGCCGTTATTTGTAATCCTTACACCTATGGAATTGGCCACAGTTTTAGGATCCACATACGGAATTGGATAGCTTGCACCGTGATTGAATGCAAAACTATTTTCCATATCAACCCAGATATAATCAGCACCAGTAATACCTGTACTTATAGATTTCGTTGTATTATTCGGTAATACTCCAACAGATATCATTTTCTGATAGATAGGCTTTGAATTAAGGTATTGTCCTGTGAATGTTTCAGAAATTTCAAATCCTAAAGTAGTGGCATCCACCTTCTTCTCTAATTTGCCATTTAATTCAGCAAGTGATCCCGCTACACTCAACAGGCTCTTCACCTCCGTAACATTGATTCCATTGTAGTGAATTTCAAATACCGGACACTCATCTACAAGATCTCCCTCCTGAAGATTGCCCTTCGTATATGTCGGAACTGCTGGGCTGCTCGCCTTTGCTGTCCCGGTGATCACCTTCCATTCGCATTTTTCAACCTCTGTCTCCGTATTCCTGGTATACCGGTTTACCACGAGGTCAATTCTCTGCATTCCATGTGATCCATTCGTCAGAGTGACCTCATCATAAGTTCCGATTTCCACACAGGAAATACATCCATGATGGCACATCATCCCACTCCGGATCTTGAGTAGATTGTTAGAACTCAATTCCGGTTTCAGATTTTCTCCGCTCGTGAGAATATAACTGTCCTGTCCCAGTATTCCTTCCAGCATCTGCCGGAACTGCTGCGAAGTCACATGGGGTGATCCGGTTCTTCCAGATACAATTTTCATTCTTCATCTTCTCCTTCCAATTTATAAGTAATTGATTCTACATCATTTGTGATTTCATAGATGATGTTCTTTACAGGCTTTGACATATACATCCCGGTCAGGTAATCTCTGCCTCCTACGATATCTCCAATACCGACCTGAAGTCCAAGACTTGCAACATCCATTTTGAATGTCTTCTTATTCATTCGGTCCTGAAGTCGTTCAATTGCATTTTTCTCAAGTTCATCTGTCTCCGTTGATGTATTTTCGTACACCTCCGTGATTTCATCCAGCCCAGTATAATATTTTTCTTTTCCAATACTACCGTTTTTCTGTACATACAGATGGAATACATTTCTTTCCTGAAGTTCTCCCTTTCCTGCTACGATCAGATGATTCACTCCATTCCGCTTATCATCCATTGTATAATTCAGCTGCATGTCTTTCGACAGTTCCAGTTTTTTTGAATAATCTACAACAGGAACTGCTTCTATCAGCAGATATCCCGGTTCTCCCTGCTCCCGAAGGAACCGGATGTTCAACCTATACTCTTTGCTTTTCAGCATCTTGCTAATCCCTGCAAGCAAGGTACAGTAGCGGTCAAACAGATAATTACTGACCGTGATTTCTGTATTCTTGGAAGACACTACATACAAGCCACTAAACTCCGGTTCAATCAATGCTTTCATAACCTGATGTATTTCCCCTGTTACTTTCTTGTAATCAGATCCTGCCGGCGGCTCAATCACTTTGTACTGCAAAAATCCACGCCAGGTGATCCCTTTCACTTCCACATAATCAAGTGTGGTATCCGTCAGGATCTCACCGATAATTCCACCATATTCTGTACCAACAATGTATATATAACTGGAAAAGTTCAATTCCGGATACCAGTTTGATCTTGCGATCTGAACTGAAAACTCGTACTCTCCATTCACATCTGCAGTAAAATTAGCATCTTTCACATATCCAATCTCATGTAGATTCTTATCTGCCAGTGTTACCACGGCGGCTCCCTCCTGTTCAAAAATAAGGTCAAATCAAAACCAAAGTCTCCCGACCAGTTGATATTTAAAAGCCCGGAAGGAATTTTCTCAAATATGCTATGTTCCAGCGCTCTCTCATTAAATGCATTCTGCACAGTTCCATTTGATAAATATCTCATAACCTTACAAGATCTGCTGTCGATCACAAGATATTCATTTCGTTCCAGTGTCACAAATACCTCATAAGGATAATCATTGATTAAGATTCTTGGATTCACGCATGGTCCGTAGATAATCATCTGGAAATCACTCGGAATAATATGCTCTACTTCCCACACAGCGGTCCCGCGCTTCACTCCTGCAAAGTCGAACGGATGATTATACGGAAAATCAATACCTGCAGCTGCCTCTTCTTCGGGCTGTGGAAAGAATTGTTTTCCAGTTTCTACCACCCACACAAGCTCCGGTGCCTGAAAGGTAAGTCCCACCTCGGAATAGACGTAACCTTTCCATCCTTCCTTTGCCGATTTTAATATCCTGCATCGTAAATAAGCTCCATTTACATACAGCCTTCCATATACTTCATTTTCCGCATCAACTGCTATGATCTTATAGAGTTGCTCCATATTCGACCGGAATTCGTTTCGTTTCCCGAATACGTCAATTGTCACGGTCTTTTCATACCCGTTAGAAGACTCTGACCAGTCCGCATCAAACCAGTCTGTCTTCATAGTCCTATAGGGAGCCTTCAGAAGATTCAGTTGCTCCCCTTTTGAATTTTCATAATATACAATCATACTTGCGGTACCGCTCCTTTCGGCAGTGGCTTGTCGATTCGCTCTGTTCCAAGATATATTGGTCTCTTCGCTATCGTCTTGGCCGCTTTCATCTGTATCCTCTCCAATCTGTCATAATCCGTCTGATCCGTTGGTCCGCCCCATACCGGATGGTTTCGTATTCCATCCACGCTGTTGTTGGATGTGCTTCTGCTTGTAATCAATTCAGCTGACTTCTTCAGGCTTCCTACAGCTCTCTTGACTCCTGCGCTCATGCTCTTGACTGGAATATTCTTCTCAAATCCGATTCCCATACCAAGAGCCATCATCTTACCTACCTGATCACGGAACACACGGGACGGTGAATGAATACCAAGTTTTGATTTCACCCAGTCAAGGGCATTGCTTGCTGCATTTGCTGCTGCATCTGCCAGACTCTTTGCCGCGCTGCTAAGTCCGCTTGCAATTCCTTTGATAATATTAACGCCGACACTTCCCCAGTCCACACTGGTGAATGCATTCTTGATTTGGCTGATCATGGACGGGATCTTACCAAGCAGGGTCGGAATTCCTTTTACCAGTCCGACCGCCAATTGTGTGAGAATCTGAATACCGGTCTGTATGATCTTTGGCAGGTTCGTAATAATCGTAGATGCCAGTTTTCCAATAATGACCGGCGCTTTCGCTGTCACCTGCGGGATTGCATTTGCGATCCCCTGTGCGAGCCCCATCATTAAATCAAGTCCTGACGAGATAATCTGTGGGAGATTGCTGATCAGCGCCTCCACCAGTGTCAGAATCATACTTGCCGCTGCCGGAATTAATTGCGGGAGCTGTTCTGCCAAACTGCTCACAAGTGTTGCTATAATACTTGCGCCCGTAGAAATAAGTGCCGGCAGATTCGCTGTGATTGCATTCATCAATCCCAAAATCAGCGTTGCGCCCTGCCCCATCAATCCCGGAAGTGCTGCTGTAATTCCATTTCCAAGATTGGAAATAATCTCCGGTCCTTTTGTCTGTGCCAGAAGCAGAAGCTGGTCGATCTGTGTTCCAAACTGGCTGTATAATAATCCGAGTCCTACTGCAACTACCGCCGCCAGCGCTGCAAAATTCATGCAAGTAATCAGATGCTGAATAAAACTAGCTGCTTTTGATAAAATTGGTGCAAATGCATCTCCGGCAACTCCAAGATAACCAACGAACTGGCTTGCAAATCCAGACACCCTCGGTAATACCTGGCCAAATGCATCACCCAGTAACGAACCAAATCCAGTTGCTCCGTTCGTTATCACGCCAAAGACTCCACTCACTTGGCTTCCAAAACTATTCAGTGCAGAGATTGCTTTCGGAAACTTTCTGGATATCGCCGGTCCGATCTGTCCGAATGAGGATGCTATTCCTTTTGGAATCTCCGTAAAATCACCAACTAACTTTCCAATCGGTCCCGAACTGATCGAGCCAGTCATCTTGCTGAATATTCCTGAGAGTTTCGGAGATAAGTCTTGGAATGGGAGCAGTATCGCATCTCTTGCATTCCCAAACACCTTTGCTCCAGACTGCAGCTTAGCCCCCAGGCTTTTTACATCTCCCGGAAGCTTGTTCAGTTTTGCTGTAACTCCCCCGCTTATATCTCCTAATCCATCCAGTACGTCACCGAATGTTCCTGCGCTTTTTCCTATTACGCTGAAAGCAGGTGCTGCTCCCAACAGAACCGCTGACATCTTTCCCAGATTCATCAGCTGATCTGAGTCCATGCTCCCCAGTTTATCAGCCACATTTCCGACCGCATCCGCGAACCCTTTCAGCTGTGGAACTGACTCTCCGATCTTGCTGGATAATGATTCCACGACATCCATTCCGGTCTTTCCTAGCCTCGGAATAATCTGTTCCAAATTATTGAAGATATTCTGTGAAGCTGTCCAGAAAGTATCTACAAGGTCATTTGCGCTGATCACACCTGCTTCAAAGTTCTCCCATGCAGCTTTCGCAGAGTTAACAGATCCCTCAATTGTAGTTGACGCTTCCTTTGCAGATGTTCCGGTTATTCCAAGATTCTCCTGGATCTTATGGATTGCGAGGATCATCTGATCGAACGTAACGTTATCGAGATCTTCTATCTTTTCGTTCAGAACGCCTGAGTCGTTGATCAGTCGGATCATTTCCGCCTGTGTACCGCCATATCCCAGCTTCAGGTTGTCGAGCATGGTGTAATTCTGCTTTGCAAATCCCTGATAAGCATTCTGGATGTCGCGCATGTTCGTGCCCATCTTATTGGCATTATCTGCCATATCAATCAGTGCTGTATTCGCAATTTCTGCTGCCTTCGCAGTATCTCCACCAAGCCCCTGCAGCAATGATGCCGAGAAGCTCGTTACCGTGGACATATACTCATTCGCGGAAATCTGAGCTGTCCTATACGCCATATTGGCATTTTTAATTACCGTCGATGCACTGTCCTTAAACAGTGTCTCTACTCCGCCGACCTGCTGCTCCATATTTGCCACCACATCAAGTGATGTCTTTACGATTGCGGCCGCTCCTGTTCCAATAGCAGCTACTGCTCCTGCAGTTGCTTTCGTTACAAGCGATAATCCACTTTTCCCGAGGCTTCCCAGTTTCTTTATGCCGTCGTTGAACCCTTTTTCATTAATTTTTGTATCAAAATTCAAATAGCCGTCCGCCATACTATCACCCTTTCTGATAGCACGGCTCAACGGCTCACATGTGCTTAAATCCTAATCTTCACTTCTCTCCTGCATTCCCGACAATTAAGATACACGCCATTGCACTTGGCTGTATCTTCGTATATCAGCAGTTTCTTTCCACAATAAGGACACCTGTACCATTTGCGTTCTGTCGGGATGTTGATCATCATTTTCTTTGTCACGCAAACATATCCCCAATCTCGTAGTCTGTCATTTTTCTCTTTCTCTTCTTCAGCGCAATGGCATCCTGTATTCTCTTGATTCTTTTGCGCTCATCCTTATCCTTTACAGTTCTGAGATCTATACTTCGGTACATCATTCTCTGCTTAATCTCTGTGCTTTCCGGAAGCCCTGTAAATAATGTCTGAAACTCCCACCAGTGCATATACTCAATTTTCTGCAGATCAATACCATACACTTCCCTGAATGCACTGTAGATCCATGTCATATCTTCATCATAAGAATAGACCTGTTTGGATGATTGCACCGGTGCAATTTCTTCTTTCTCGTCCGGATTCATGGCGAGGAACTCGCCGAGTGCATCAATCGCAGCTTCCAGGTCGTCCGGTATCGCGTCTGTGTACCATTGCATCAGTAGACCACATTTGATATTCTCCGGTACACTGTCGTCCTCTACCAGTTTCATTAGTCTTATCCATTCCCGGAAATCTGTCTCCACCGGATATTCCTTTCCGTCCACTGATACAAATTCCGGAAATTTATCAATTAAAATGTTCATCTCTTACTTGTTGTTGGAGTACTTCCTGTTCTTCTGCTTATTATAGTTCCTTCTCTGCTGCCTGTTCCCATGTTGCTGTATGGTATATTCACTATACTTTTCATTGATTCTTTCAACGTCCGCATTCTCGAACTTTTCCAACGCCTCTACAGCTTCAATGCACAGGTTCAGGCTTGTCTTTCCGCAGAACATTGCTTCATGTGCCCCGTCTCCGATAACCCTGTCGAAGAAGTTAAAGTAACACCGGCACTGGGCACGGATGATGTCTGCCGCCTTCCCTGTAACCGGAGTCATCTTTGCTTCTTCCTGTAACAATTTCTTTGCTTCTTCCAGGTTTTCCAGGAAATCAGCGTCTGTAAAATCGATCTCCGCTTCAAGATCTCCAAACTTAAAAATTCCCATTAGCTAACCTCTCTTTCTCACTCTGCTGTAAATGTACAAGTCTTCCAGCCGTCTGTGGTAGTGGCTGTTCCTTTGATCTTTTCACCATTGGCTTTCAGACTTCCTTTGTAAATCAGAGCGTCTGTTCCATCTCCTGAGCTGTCTGGAACAACGCTCCATTCGCGCTTTCTCGCTACGCATGTATTCGGACTTTCTTCCTTTACATCATATAAATCTACAGAAACAATAGATACCTGTGCATCAGATCCGAGAAGTTCATCATCTGAAATTTCCGCAATTTTCTGTTGCACATGGTCATTTGTATAACGGTCAAATTCATAATCATTTGATGTTGCATATCCGACTACATCTGTTCGTTCACTCTCCTCATCCACGTAATGTCTGCTGTATTCAATAGCATTTTTACTTTCTGACATTGATGTAAAGCCGGTCATTCTTGTATAAGTCTTTCCATCACCTGTTACATCCATAAACGCGACTCGCTTATGTCTCCCAACCAACTTCTTTTTTCCATCAGCTGTTTCCATTTTCATACCTCCTGTATTATTTGTAAATTACTCTGCAAATCATCTGATACCGTCCCAGATCTGCCTCTGTGCTAAACAAATAGCCGGACTGCAGCACTTCCACTCGAATAGCGTCATGCCCGTCCAGCTCCGGTACGATATCATTCATATTGTTCTGTTGTGTCCACTCCTCGAAATCCTGATAGAACCCGCTGTTTGCGATTCCGGTTCTGGCGTCCCCGTCATAAGCCTCCTTGCTTGTCAGAGCGAACTGGAACTGTTTCAGGCAGGAACCATCCACATATTTCTTGTATATAGGGTCTGCTCCGATCGGATCAATGGAGTATTCCATTCCATCACCGAGATAATCGATATTGATCCGACGATTGTCAATGCCTGGGTAAGACTTCACATATTCCCGGATACTTTCGATGATTGGCGTCTTCTTATTTTCCTGCAATCTTCTCTGCCCCTTCCCTTATAACATCCTTCTTGCTTGCTTTCATGGTTTCAAACCATTTTGACCTTGCCTTGTGTTCATAGTACTGGCGACGTGCATACGGAGTGATATACTCGATTGATCCGGATCCGATCACCGTTCCAAGCGTTCCGGACTTGATCAGCATTCCAGTTCTTCTCGGTGCCAGCGGATTCATATACCGCAGGCATTCTGAATCGACGAATTCCTGTGCATTGGAAAAAGCACCCTCTTTTCGTTCTGAAAAGCCAGGTGCCCATTTCAGTTCTGCCGTTACCGATCCGTCTGCATTCGTAACCATGGTGATACTTCCACGTGGCGTATTGATTGAAAATGCTTTCTTGCCAGCCATCTACTCACCTCCGACCCTCCAGTGAGGTATTGATCCGAACCGGTTGTCTGACCAGCTTGTCACCTTGCAATGCCTCTGGAACAGCTTTATCAAATCCGCCGGTTTCTCAATCTCCTGACAGCACTCACCGAGCACGATCTGATCCCCGTTCTGTATAGTCCAGTTTCCGAAGCCTCCACAACAAGCATATTCTTCCGGCGGGAGATACTGATCTGCTTCTGGAATATCCGCAGGAATACGGATCTTATAGACTTCCGCACTGTTCAGACCGTTATCTGAAACTGCGGTCTTATGATCTACATAAACATGAACGCCGTGCAAGACTGTCCGGGACCAGGTATCAAAATGAGTGGTCTCATCGTATTTCCTGTTATAAACAGTCACATCCATATTTGTGATCACAACGCATCCCCACCTTTCTTGACAGCCATCCAGTAGGAAGAAGATAAGGATATACCGCATCATATACCTTTTTCTTCACAATCTCTTCTGCTGTCTTTCCATCCGTCTGCTCTGTAACATAAGTGACACTGTATCCGTCATTATTTTCTGACTTCACCAACGGGGTTTCTGACTGCTGCTGTGCATTGTATTTGTAATAAACCTCTGCTGCAGCGCAAACAGCATCTTTTACCGCGTCATTTTCCACAGCAAAGATATCACCTTTCACATAAGTCAAATGCCGGATATAGGCTTCCGCCTGCCTTTCGGCTTTTCGAAAGTCCTGTTCCGGAATGGTTCTTCCTCCATATTCGTCTGCATAATATCCATACGTGACCTGCATGGATCATCACCTTCCCTTACTCACCGGATTTCAGAACTGCAAACGGACATCTCTTGGTCTTGTCTGTCTTCAGTGAATTGATCGGGTTCGGGATTTCCCATCCAAGACGCATCACTGCACGAAGCGCAACCATATCGTTCTGCATCAGGTTGTATGCGATTGTGCCATCTGTATTCTGAACAACACCTTCCGTAAACAGCTTGAAAGTAATATCCTGTCTGATGGAATATACCAGCTGTGAGAAATCTCCGGAAATCATAAGCGCCTTTGACTTATCAAATGCACCATTGTTCGGGAAATTCATCGGTGATCCGTCCAGTGCATACTGGGTAGAACCCTGCAGATCCTGCTTGAACAACGGATCTCCGTTTGCATTCTTCAGACCTCTGAGTTTAGCTCTCATGGAAATATCTGCCATATGGCCGTTCACAAAGTATCCACAGTCTTCAACGTGTGCAATCACCCCGTCTTCTGCCATGATCTTGTCATACAGACTGTCAGCCGTTCCTAATGTGATAACAGCATTTGCCTTTGTTGCGGTTGCAACCACATCATCTCTCCATGTAGACGGTTTATTTTCACCAAATAATACCGCACTGTCGATAACCTTTCCAAACGCCTCTGTTACTCTTGGCTTTACCTCTCCCCAGATGTCGTACTCGGAATCATCCAGGACTGCTTCCGGAATCGGAACAATAACTGCAATCTCTTCGGCAGTGATAAATTTCTTATCCCATGCCTGTTTCGTAGTTTTCTTCTGTCCGTTATCACCATTTACAAAATAAGCAATCGGCAGCATATCCAGTACCGGCATTTTATACTGCTTGCTTGTCATGTTTGCCAGCTTACGGCCCCTTGACAGTACAGCTGACTGTGCGATTGTTCCCTGGATGATCTCATTGGATTCCTGAATTGGAATCAGAGCCTCTGCTCCGGTACGATCAATGATATTTGCATCTGTGTCAAACAATCTTAAATTCATTCTTCTATTCTGCATTTACTCTACCTCCGTTATCTTCGTGCGGCAGCTCTGATCCGGTCATTGATGGAAGCGTTCATGTTCCCACCGGAACCATCGGATGCATTTCCTACTGAAGAATCTGCGATGCGATAAGAGCCACCGCCTGTATATCTTGGATTCTCTTTCAAAAACTTCTCTGCTGCCTTTTCAAATGTTGTTTTATCATCTACCATTTTGGAGATTTTAAAAGTTACATAGTCCAGATCGTCCGCCTTTACTCCTTTGCCGGACAAGAATTTTTCATTTTCCATCTGCCGGACCTTGTTCTGAGATTCTGCTAACTGCTGTTGTAACTGTGCTACGTTCGGCTGGTTTTTAGCTCTCTCTGTTTTGAACTGGCTGATTGCCTGAGTTACCTCGTCTTCTGTCATTCCCTGACCTCTGAAGAAATTTGCAAGAGCTGCTCTTTCCGACTTTTTCGCTCGCGAACTTGCAATCTCTTCCAATTGTTCATAGGTATATGTTCCGGTTTCATGTGCTCCGGATGCGCCACCAGTGGATCCGTTTCCACCATCTCCATTCCCGGCATTTCCCCCCTGTGTACCAGAGCCAGCTCCTGCGCCGTCTTCAAAGAGCTGTAACATCATTCTTTTTTTATACATTTCATACCTCCGTTTTGCCTCGACAGGCTCTGAGCTTTTTCCGTCTTCACGTTTTGGACATAATAAAAACACCCCGAAGGATGTTTTCTACATAAATGTTATACAGTTGTATTCCCTGTTAATATCTGTAACCCCAAGGAACCAAGAATCCATCAGAAGTTTTCCACCATCTGATAGTTTTTCCCATTCAATTATTGTCATTCCACTTCCAGTATCGGCTCTGATCCGGTCTCCCGTCAGGTCTCTGAGCGAATTGATCAGATTACAGGTAAGTGCAGATACTCCGGCACACACCCTGTCAATGCCGTCTGCACCTTTCCGGCAGGCATGTCCCGTCATGTGGATACTATTTGAAGCTATTCTTATTTCAATCACTGGATCACCTCCTGAAAACGAGTACAAAAATACCACCGGCCATATTGACTGGTGGTAGCTAATCTATATTTTCCTCTTCTTCCCAATTGTCATCATCTGAATCGTCTAAAACAAAAATTGTATCATCTGTATAATCATCAAAACTTTTGCCTGGTGGCATCTCAGAAATATTAACTTTCTTTTCAGACCTAGAAATATTCTTTTCCATACTTTACTCCTACTTTCTCAGCGATAATCCTATTGTACTCATCGGAACTCAGTAGCAATCGTTCTTTTTTATTTATTTTACCACTCTTGTACAGATTATGATACTCTTTTCGTATTTTCTTTCGTATATCCTCATACAGCTCAATAAAGTCATCATCAGGCATATTCCATAATTGTTCAGCTTTTTCACCGACTCGAATATAATAAACCTTGTCTTCCCCTATGGCTCTAAGTTCTTGCAACTTAGCTCTTTTAAAGACTGTCCAATCCGCCAGAGAAAACGATGCTCCAGACGGGTGATTATGTGAAACAATACAATTCTTCATTTTTTTGATTTCTGACTTTGTAAAACTTACACTTCTTTCATCCCCCCGTTTTGTGAACAGATATTTTCCATTTGAATCATATATAACTGCCGTTTCTTTTTCTCGCCATGACAATGATTCTTCATCTTTCTTAAGCTCTGATCTCGCTGCACGCTTCCACTTGTCACTCGTATCATTTAACGACATTTTTCTTGCATCTGGCGCAGCTCTCCCTTTCATGTCCAGATAAATACGCTCAAGCTCTTCCGTGAGACCCATCTTCCTGCAGAACCGGGAATACTCGTTAAGCTGCCCTTGATATTTCGCTTTGTGCAGAATGACTTCGTCCTGATCAGCACCACCATCCTGCAATAATTTGACTTTTTCACGCTGTGCCCTCATGGCTGTCTCCATTTGGCGTTGCCTTTGTTTTGCTTCATACAGGGTATACTCTCTGCCGTCAAACGTCTTAGGTTCTGCCTCTTCCTCGTTCTTCGCATCCAGCCATTCATCTGTCCAGTTGCGCTGTGAAATGCCAGGAAAGAACGGATAATACTCGTGTCAATGGTAGCAGTTCCAACCTCCTAATCCTTCACCGGTCCCATAACCTGTACTACTGACAAAGTCTGGATAATCTGCCATGCTCGCATCACCCCCTCCACAACAAAAGAGAGCCTTAAATAAGACTCTCTTTAAATAACTGTTTTTTTACAATTGACTCATTTTTACATTCAGAACTTTCAGGATCAACTCAGCTGACCGTGTTGCCTGATCATTGTAATCCTTTGCCAGCGGACTCTTAATCAAATCCCCATTCCGATAGTGGATAAACGCATGAGACAGCTCCCACGCCAGTTCATAACATGCCTTTTCGACCGTCACGCCAGTTCTGATACCGATGTTTCCGTTTTTCAATACGCTCTCAAACGTCTTGAACGGGTAGGAACTCACTCCAATGCCATTATCTTCTGCTACCTGAAGCAACAGCTTAAGTACCCCGATTGGATTGTCAATCTGTGGAAGCTTCTTATCTTTCTGCCTACTTACGACTGGTACTGTATCAACAGGAACAGGCTTTGTTTCTTTCGGTTCTTCCTTTGCTCGGAAGTAAAAATCCACCAGATAATCATATACTTCCCACGCCTTATCCGTGTTCAAAGATTTGGCATGGAGCAATGCACCTTTCTCTGTCCAAAGATACAATGTCTTGGCGTATTTGAAGGAGCTTTGAATTTCACATGTCCTTTTCAATCTCCTTAATTCTTCCCCAAACACCTCAATATAGTGTTTTCCAAGAACATATCTGTCTTTATTATAGTTAAAATTGTAAATTATCTTGTCCTTAGACACTCCATACGCTTCAGCTATTTGCCGAGTCGTAAGAACTTTCATTCCTTTTACTTCTACTGTTTCTGGTAACTGCATTTGTTTTCTCCTCGCTTTCTCATTGCAAGGAATCCCAAGACATGTTAAAATATTTCATGAAGGGATTCCTTCGGTTTGATAGAACGTTGTTTTCGTTGGTAGCGTGGCAACGTTCTATTTGTGTTCAAGAACCTTTTCAATCCCCATTCTCACAACATCGGTTCTGTTTAACTGATTTTCTTTACAATATTTCATCAATTTTTCATTTGTTTCTTCATCAATTCTCGCTTTAACCTCTATTGTCTTTGGTTTATCTATCTTAGGTCTTCCTGTTCGTGGACTCATATCATTCACCTCGCTTTTTTGTGCCACAATTAAATTGTAATTATTGAGCCACGAAAAGTCAAGTACTATTTATTCCATTTGTAAACTTTTCCCTGCCATACAGAATGTGAAGGTCTTGCCCCTGCATGCCAGCTTACTTCTACATATTCACAACCAAGCTGTTCCATATGATATTCGGTTATCTTATTCGTAAGCTTTGCAACGCCGGTCATGACAGCTCTCCTTGCAGCTACATCAACCCGATTGGCTCTTCCAGAGGAGTAATCGATCTGTCGAAGTCCACTATTGGTGAGCTGAGTCACAACTCTACGCAACACACTGTTGTAATCGAATGCTCCGGTTACAATATCGAAACATGCTGAATCAAGATAATTTGTATAAACCTGCGCCAGCGGTGTTATAACCTTTTTACCATCTCCATAATCTAAGTAAAAACCAAGCGAATTTGTTATATTTTCCAAATCTGCAAAACTTTGATCAATAATTGCATCTGTAATCTGCTTAAGTTGCTCGTTCTGGTCAAATGGTATGTGCTCTACGTTGATTTGTTCATATATGTCCTTATTCCTGACATATTCCCAATCAATTACCTTATCATACAACTCAAACATTTCTGGATAAGAAGCATCGAGCGTTTTCTTAATTTCCTTTTCAATGTCTTCTGAAGAATAACCCAAAATAAGCAATCTGTTAATCTGCCAGTCTGCTGTGCTTGTAATCTTTCCGGTTTTCTTGATTCGCCAGACAATATCCTTCATAATCCGAAGTTCTAAATCTTGATATCTTCCAGCAATCTTACTGGCCATCTGATTCTTGTAATCATCTCGCATATTATTCCATCACCTGATTCTGCTCTGGTAGATTTTGCCTTGCTTGCTCCACGGTCTCCCCGTACCATTTTGCACGGTATTCTTCATGCCGCATCACTCCCATGCTGACATCCTGACGGTCCTGCTGCCGCTCTGCGCCTTTATCCTCGATAATAGAATCGTCAAAAGCAATCACAATATCTGTATTTATATCCAGTGCGTTCCCTGTCACAATCCCGAGTCGGATAATGATTCTGATCAGCCGCTCCAGGACATCTTCCAGAATCGTCTCATGCTTTTTCAGCATCCGGTACATATCTGAGTTCTCAGAAATGATCTCTGTCGCAGTCTTTGCTCCTGCCCCATCAAACCGATATCTTTCTGTACCGAATCCACATTTCAGAGACAGATAATTCAGATCATCCTTGATTGCCTTGCTGTGCTGCTCTACCCGAAGACTCATGTCCACTTCTTTGATCAGACCAGTCTGGTTCTTATCGTAATCTTCCGGAAGCGAATAGAACACGCTGTCATCTGGATCAAAGGTTGGAGATCCATCTTCGTTCGTCAGCATTTCCGGAACAACAAAGATTCTTTTTCTTCCAAGATCAAACTCGTTGCAGTAAGAATCAAATTCCATGTCCAGCTTTTTCAGAGTATCGATTGCATTTGCAAAAATCGCAATTCCCATTGGATTGCACTCAGCTGCATTGTTTGTGATATTCAGTCTGTCAATAACAAACTGTGGTTCTGTGGATCCGGTCTCGGTTCTAGCTGCTAGATTTGTAAATGGTTTCAGCTGTTTCCATTCCTGTTCTGTCAGCTCTCGCCATTCCGTACTGCCTTTTGTGCATTCCAGAACGCTGTTCTCAATCACATACATTCCCTTTTCTTCAATCCGATGGAACTGGATCTGCACGTATTTCTTCTGGCGGACTGTATGCACGAACGTAAAAATACACTCCGTAACCTCTCCATTATTCCAACTGACCGGATAAATGTTCTTGGCATCCACATAGTTGATCCCAATCTCCCCTGCCGATATCGTTCCGTCTTCCTGTACAACCGCATTATACAGATAAGGAATATACGCCACTGTTCCAGAATACGCCTTCCGTTCCTGGTAATCATTTCCCATAACCAGAAAATGATTATTATCTAGAACCTTCTGCACAAATTCCTGTGTTGCTTCGTCTTCCAGTGTAATCATAACTCTCTCGTTCAGAAGCAGATCTGCAATGTCTTCAGACAGCTTCTTTGCCATTCCCATGCTCTTTCTACGGCATCGTTTACTTGTACCGCGTCCGGTATATACCTTGTAAAATGTAAACTGCCGGACATTGGAATTGTACCAGCTGATCCACTCATCAATCTTACGATAGAATGAAGCATCTACCGTATCGATTCCCTTCTTTCTGAAATAATTAAAGATATTCATCCTCTTCTCTCACCTCCGTGCTGCTGATATCGCCTACACTCACGTCATCTCCGACTGTATCTAAGGGCAGCCAATGTTTGATCTTGCTCCAGACTCCCATAACCACATAACGGATTGCGTCCATGCAGTGATCGCTTTCTTTCACTGGCACTTCTTTTCCCTTTTCGATGGATTTTTTATCATACTCGTATGTTCCAAACTCCTGCACCGCATATTCCTGCTTCGGAGAAATCGACAAGATATCAAATACCAGTACCTTCTGTACCCGGCTGATTCCCAGAGCCACATCATTTTCCGCATCCCGCAGAAATACCTGATAATCCAATCCGTTCCTGGTAGCTCTCTTCACCTCTTCCGCCAGACCTTTGGCAGATGGGTCCAGAAAAATATAAAAAATCCGGTTCTCATACTGTTCATGCAGCTCATTCATGAACTCAACCAGATCCTGCGCATATTCTGACGGACTTTTCTGTTTTCCAGTCTCTCGACCACTGTGATAATACTCTCCAAGTCCTGGAAACTTCTTTCTGTAAGTATCAAGACCAAATGCCTGAAATGTTGTTGCATTCTGCTGACCATAATCACCGCCAATGTAGATTCTGTCATATCTTCTATCCGGATCCGTTTTCTGTCTGTGCCTTTCTCCAAACATATAATAAATCAGTTCATCAACACCAACTGATTCTCCAAGCCATACCCATCTGTACATTTTCGGATCAGCAACCTCCATTGCCTTGGCCGAAGCAATCAAATCAGGTCCCAGCCAGGCAGCAGGTACATCTCTGTAATCTGTATGGATATGAACACAGTCGGAACGTTTCTCCATCTTCTTGCACCACTGGTTAATCGGTGCATTCGGATTCTTCGGTGGGTTATACAGATAAATCATTTGGAAACCACCTTTATTCCCACGAACAAAAGTAGCTTCGATATTACTTAACTCATCCTCTCCCTCACCATCATCAAAGAACTCTGTCAACTCATCCAACACAACTAACTTGATTGGCTTATCCTCATCAATAATACCTTTCGTATCATCAATGCCATCTGATCCGGCAAAATACATCGTTGTTCCATACTTCTTATAAGTGATCTCCATTGGAGACTTTGTAATCCGGAACTTACTTTTCGGAATCTCCAAACGGTTGATTCCTCGGAGCATCTCCTTGTAAACTGTTTTCCGCAGCTTGTTATGATGCTTACGCAGCACAACCACAGAGCCATTGGCATCTGATACAAGTTGATAATCTGACCTGATAGCTGCATAACTGGATTTCGTCCCGGCACGACCAGATGTCAGGATGATATGCTTGATACTTCGGTTATTGAATATCGGCAGGTACTTCGGAATCACTATATCCGATATCCTGACTTGTTTCTTCTGGCGCATCATTTATAATCTCTACTCCTTCATCCTCATTCTCAGCATTTCCAGAGCTTCTGCGGATCTTTTCTGTATCCGCCTCCATCCGTTCTGTCCTGCGTTGCTGTTCTTTATCATCCGCAGCAGTCTGTGCATTCTGTCCAGCATACTGGGCAACAAAATATGCAGCCTTTGTATTTCCCCGCATTGCCTCCTTGATCTGAGCCATAAGCAAAGCCGATTCCAGAGTACACTCAACACCAAGCGACTCTAAAACCGGCTTCCATTCTTCATTATCTATTTCCGCAGTAAGCAGTAGGTTCAACGTCTTCCGGAAGTCTGCCTTCCTACGTCTTGCCTTTCCACTTGCTTTCCCGCCCTTACGTCCGTTTTTCACGGCTTCCTCACGGCTTTGATTTGTTGTAAATGGAACTAAATTTTGTTCATTCGCCACTTCACCACCTTCAATTCTTGTTTATTTCATGGACCATGTAGGAATCGAACCCACGACATTTCGCTTATGAGGCAAATGTTCTACCACTGAACTAATGGTCCGGGTTTTGGGGATAAGAAAAGCACCCCGTCATCTGACCGGATGCCTATTATTTTGTAACTAAACTTATATTTATTCTTTCTTTACATCTATCGATATTGCACTGACAAAATTCTCTGTTTTTCTATACAGATCATGATTTTTCTCTTCTTTTACAGTATCCACTTTTCCTAAAACTTTATATATTTCTATTGCATACGTTCCAGTTCTAGGAAATTCAAAATCTTTAATATTTATTGAAACTGGGAATCGATGAGTCATTACTCCTTCATTGTCTTTCTTTAGCCCCATTTCACTAACTAATAATGGCATCTCATACGATGGGGATCCACCTAGTGTTCTTACAAAAAATCTAAAGGAAATCATCCCTCCTTCTTTCGGTATCTCATATTCAATAAAATTAAAGTCACATAGCAATAAAAAACTAGATTTATTGTTTTCGTTCAAATATAGAGTATCTTTGATTCCTCTTATATCTGTAATTAACCCTTCCTCTTCACCACATTTATCACATATAAACATTCCCACGTTTAATTTATTCAAATATTCATTCATCTATTTTTTCCCACTTTCTAGCATCTAATCTATTCTCTACGCTTTCGAGTTCTTTGCTCTTACCGCTATAGTTGTAATGCTTAATATCTGAAAACTGTTTATTCATATCCAATTGTAATTCATTCAATTTCAATTGAATTTCTTCTTTAACTTTTGTCATAATTTCAACAGTCTCACGTTGTACATCATTGGATTGTTCAACGTTATAGAAACTTAAAAACAATGAAATAACACCCATTATCATGGCAACCATACCAACAATCAAGCTCACCCATTCATTCATTACTGACAATGTTATACATTTATCTAGCACGAAACTAGCAATAAATAATGCTATTATGCTTTCCAAAATTATAAATGCCACTAAGCTGCCCCAATGTTTTTTCCAAAAGCTAATTACATCATTCATATATTTTTTCACCTTACTCGTCCTCCTCATAAGTATATGAGAAGATTATAACATTATTCTGATGCCTTTCCAACCTCATGCTTTATTTTATAGAGTAAATTTTATTTCAACATAGAAAAACACCCGCACATTCCTGCGCAGGTGCTTCTTGGGTTTCATATAAAGAAAGGACGAGCCGCAGGAATTCAGCCTTTGGCTCAAGTATTATTATATATGTGATTCGTGTGATTTGTGTGAAAGTTGAAGATATCTGTCGATTTTCTTACTTATCGTACTTCTCTCAAGATGAATCATCTTCGCTACCTCTGTCTGATTCACTGCATTGACACCATCAATATAATACATCCTGAAGATGTTGTGTAGCTGCGCATCTTTGATTCCTTCAACAAATTGCTCTACCTCTTCACATTCCTTCTCAAGACGCTCTTTCCTCTTCAGATCACGTTCCTGAAGTCTCTCATACTTTTCTTGATCAAAGCCAACAATACTCTGTGGAATTGGATATCCTTTGCTATAATCTAAAATCACATCATTCCCTATCATTGTTTCGGATTGCCATCGATTATCTAAAATATATTTCAATGACAATATTTCTGTCTTGTTACTTCTGTATGCTTCCAGTCTTTCTTTTGTCATCTCCAACGGTATCGCCTCCACTCTTAATTCCTAATTTTCTTGCGATATACTCTGCTACATCCTCATGCAATATCTGCTTGCCCTGTTCTCTAATCAGATTTCTTGTCTCATATCTATATCCGCCTCTGGTATTCAGATCACACTGTTCACAACATTCTGGACACCCATTCTTACGCGCTTTTTTTTCGCACAATTTTATTATTTGTCTTCTGTCATTCTTTCTCTTCTGTTTCTTCTCTTTCCACTTTCTCAGGTACTCAAGCTGCGCTTTATCCTCTTGTTCTTGTCTGTTCATGTTTTATCCTTTGCACCAATACTTCTTGCTGTTCGCTCCAATCCCTCTTGTAGTTACCCTAATGTCCATTTGCTCTCAAGATATCTTTTCTCGAGATATTTCTCTTGTCAGCTTCAGAAAACATATTTGTCTGCTCTACACCGTTTCTGTCCGTGATCAGTTCTTCCAATAGCTCATAAGCCTTTCCTCTTGCCGAATCCTTTGTGATCACCGTCTTGCTGTCCATCAACTTGGAGACCTCTTCGATAATTGAATCTCTATCATCAAGTCTTCCGTTGTCCATCTCAATTAATAATTCTTTCAGCTTTTCCAACTTGATCACGCTTGTGTTGCTCTTGCCCCTGATAAACTCAACACTGTCAGAGAGTTCGGCGAATTGTTTCCTCGCAATCGTTTCAGTCTGGACATTCTTCATACTGCTCATAAGCATGTCCACCTTTCCACTAAGTTCTCCAAGTACTTTCAGGATCTCTTTCTGATTTCCGTACAGTGTTTCGATAAACTCTACTTGCACCTGATCTTCTTCCACCGCTTCATTCACCTCTTCTTGGATTACAAATGTTCCGGGAGCGTAACCCAATGTCCTGCTGATCAGTGCTTCCATGTTCTTCGGTACTGTTGCTCCAAGTCTAGTTCCTGGAAGATTGGAAAAATATGACCTGCTTCTTCCGATTTCTGCCGATAACCATGTTTTGGATTTTCCCTGGATCTGCAATTCATCACAAATTGCATCGTAGTCTAATTGCACTCTCTTTGTTTTCTCGCTCATTTCTTGTATCCATCCTTTCTCTTCATTTCCTCGCAGTAGAGCATCCCTACATACTGACCGTAGCTCATACCATGCTCTCTTGCTTCCGCTGCTATTCTTATGAGCTCATTTCTGTACTGCTTTGACTTTCTTCCCGGCTTCTTCATATTTTTCTTTTGCCTGGTCTCTGTAATAAATTTTCTATGTTCCTCTTGTATTTCACGCATTTTTGCTCTAGCACGCTCTTTGCTAGCATAACCTGCACACTCATCACTGCAGTATGCATATCTTCTTGATGCCGTGATGAGCTGTCCGCAGATAATACATTTTCTTATTTTACTTTCACCCATTCTTCTCTACCTTCCCAACAGTCGGTTTTCAAGATCATCCATATCATACTGTCTTCTCTTAAAATTGTTATTGTCCTTAACTGCTGCCTTCTTGGTTCTGCTCTGCTTCTCCTTGCCTGGTGTCTTATAAAATGATTTCCATCCTCCTGCTGTTGCCTTCTTAACAATAGCAATGCGTTCAACTTCTGAATCACTCAATTGGATCAAATCCTCTCGAAGTGCCTGGATCTGTTCCGGTATCATGTCTCCATAATTATTAGAACGGACAAGAATATACATCTGAAATGCCTGTTCAAGTTCCTGGCTGAATCCTAATATATTATCTATATTCTTTACTTTACTTTTCTTTAGGGATTTTTCCGTGGAATTACAATCGTTTTTCCAGGAATAACTCTCTTTTATCTCGGATAAATCACTAAAATGGGTACACTTAATAAAAGGTTCTGTTTCTTCTTTTTTTAAAAGCCAGTACCTTCCAACTTCTATCGGATTTTTCCTTGCGCGTTCTTTAACTGCAAGTTGAAATCTTTTCTGTATTCCGGCAGAGGTCAAGACCTTGTCCGACTGAAAAAGTGTGTTATCAAACAGTGACCGTGACAGCAAGAAGTTCAAGACCTGCTTCGCCTTGTTCTGATCAATTTTTAGATCATCAGATATAATATATTCAAAATCTTCATCTACCTGCAAGTAATATCCTTGCTTATATATCTCGCATAACAGGTAGATATAAAATATGATACCATCTCGTCCATATCTGGCTTTTAGTATCTTTATTTTAGGATCGTCAAGGAAATCAACATCAAGTGGAAAGTAGTCTAACCCATTCTTTCTTGGTCTTGGCAACGCTGCCACCGCCTTCCTATTTATTCTGTTGCTTTATATTCCTCCACAATCACATCCAGTCCTTCCTCGGCTGAATATGCTTTCTTCGCAGCGACAAACACAATCTGCGTATCATCTTTGTAGGCCACGCCATTCAGCGCATCCGCTACAACCTTTACTATATTATCGATATCCGGTTTCTTCATGACATGAAGTTCGCCTGCCAACATCTGCTGCACTTTTTTCTTAGAGGTACTCTTCGGCGGTTCAAACCTTGCTACGATTCGAAGAGCTACCGGTATGTCTTTGTCAAATTTTGTTCCTTTGGCAGCAGTGATATACATTGCTTTGATCAGATTCTCATACAGCAGATCATTCTCAGGTGTATAGCTAACTGAGTGACTTAAGTTTTTATTGTAAACAGTCCTGGCTCTTGCCTTTCCCTGCGGTTTGCCAGGGACATGAAATATTACTGATTTCATTCTTTCCCCTTTCTTCCTGTACCGGACCAGCGTATCCAGTACAGGAGAAACATTGTTTATAAGTTGCGTGTGTGACATATGTTCAATTTATAAGGAGATAACTTTTCTATGCAATGATTGTTAAGTTACCATCTTTCATGATTGGAGTCTCTGCAAGCTCAAATTCAAAATATTCTTTCACTTTCTTCATTGCTGCATTCTTCCATAATCCATTGTCAGCTTCCACAAGCTTGAACATTGGTTCTCCACCATCATCTTTGATGCGGAACACATACAGGCTGGATGGCTGCTCAACCTCCTGGAATGTACGGTAAGGAATCAGCTTCACTGGATTCGGGACAACCACATCCATTCTCTGTACTCCGGATTTAACTGTGGTCTTCTGTGATACTCCATCGTCTGAATAGGATGCTGTAGTTCCTGCCTGAATGTTTCCTGATACCCGCATCAGTGTTTCAAGGTCTTCATTCATAGCAAAATTTGCCTGAAGCTCAATCAGGAAACGCTCCTGATCATAATACTTGTCAAAGTGGAACTCATTTACAATCGCCCCACACTCAAACAAATATTCACGGCGTTTTTCTTTCAGAAGACCAGAATACAATTTCACCTCTTTCGGGCTCACAATATGTAATATCATCTTTTCTCTCAGCTCTTCCGGCATTCCTTTGATATAATCAATCATTGCAGAAAGGGTGTTGACTCTGATGGAATCTGCAAGCTCTTCCTTGCCATATCTTACCAAGCTCTGATTGCAGTAAGTTTTTCCTTCAATCTCTGTCACGATCGGCTCCATAGCCTTTTCCTTCAGTCCTGTTACATACTCAAACGCATCTCTTAATCCTTCAACCATCTTCATATCCTCCTTATGCCTCTCTTGCTTTTCTTAAATCTATTACTTTGTTCCCTGTATTCTGTGTTTCCAGAATCTCTCCTGTGGATGTATCCACTGCCTTGCCATCAATGATCTGAACAGGTCCTTCCTGTGATCCGTTATCTTCAATATTCATTGACATCTGCCCTGGAATCTGACTTCCAATCTCAACCGCTTCTACTTCACCGGTTGCAATATCCTTTCCCATGGAAATAGCTGTCACAGCTCCAAGCGCAGGTGCAAGCGTTGTCTTTGTCTGCACTCCTGTAGCCACAAAATTACGTTCCTGATTTGGTTTGAACCCAATTGTTATGGTAATCTTTCTTGCTGCTATTGCATCCGTGTTCGGGTCCTGAATATTCTTCGTAACCTCTTCAATCGCTCTGTTTACCTGTGCTGTAAAAGCACCATTTGCAAATTTCTCTAAATTAATGTGCTGCATGTTTCTTCTCCCTTCTTACTGCTGAAAAAATTCATCTTCGATACTTCTGCTTTCTGCTGGTTCTTCTTTTTCTTTCTGCTCTTTCACCTCCTGCAGCTCCTGATCAGCAACAACATTGTCCTGCTCTGGCTGAGTATCAACATAATCTGTTGTTCCATCTTCATGGATGACTGCCATGTCCTTATCAAGTGCTGTCTGAAGATCAATACTCATGATTCCCCATTTGCTGATCAGCTGACGGAGCATCGTCTTCAATGCCATTCCATCAAAATCTTTAAACCAGAAGGAAGAATATTTCCAAAGTTCCTTTTCCGGAATCTTTCCCTGTTCCAGAAGCTCCAAGGACTTTGCTCCACCATTTCTCTTAAATGCCTGGGAATACTTCTCCGCATGTGCAAGCATTTTCTTCTTGGACCAGTACATGGTCTTGCGGAACCCATTCTCATACTCAAACATAGCATAATATCCCATTGCCGGAGTCTCTTCGCGAACCACATCATCATCGATCAGTTCCACCTCGATTTCTTCATTCAGAGGATCATACTGAATCAGTTCCCCTTCCTTGATTGCAAGAACATTTAATTTCTTGTAGTATCCGGAACGTTCTGCCAACTGAATATATCCCTTGTAGCCAAGCTGAAACTGCGCTTCCTTGCAGCCTTTCTTCTTGTTATCGAACGGAACCATATAGAACTGGCCAAGCTGTGGAGACGGGGAAAGGTTCAATGCTTCTCCGAGTAATGCTGCTGACAGGATGCTTGGATTTGTACACTCCTGCAGAGCCGGTGTTGTCTGAACTGCTGATACGATACTGGAAATGAATCTTGTCCCATTCTTTCCACCAACCACACTGTTGATCTGTTTCTTTACTGCATCCTGCGTCAGGTATGCAGCCATTCCTGTTTTCGTCTGTCTGTTTGCTAAACTGTTCTGTACTGCCATCTTTTATTCCACCTTTCCAAACTTAATCTGATTCTCAATCATATAGTTACGTAATGCCATGATCTGCTCTCTTGTTCCGAATACACGGAAGTCTAACTGGATCAGGTCTGCAGCAACTGGCTCTTCTCTTACAATAACAGTCTCATTAACCGGTGTAGCTTCTTTGACTGTCTCATCACCTTCCTGCTGCTTAGCTGTAAGTTTTTCTATCTCCTGTCTTGCTCTTTCTTCAGCAATACGTTTCTGTTCTTCTTCATACTGCTGTTTCCGCTTCTGAATGTCTGCAAGTCTCTGTCCTTCTGCAATGGCCATATTTAAGTCAAGCGTCTTCTTGTAATTCTCCAGTGCTTCAAAGCTAAACTCCGGAAGACTATTGATCGTAGAAACTTCTGTACCGACTCTAAACAGCAAGTTCTTCATCTGCTCTTCAATCTTGTTAAGAGATGCCGTTGCATTCAGCCACTTCGGATCCATGATTCTTTCCAGCGTAATGAAGTCCTGAAATCCGATCGTTTCAAAAAGTTCTTCTATCTCTTTCTGTTTCAGCTGCTTGCGTCTCTCTTCGATTTCAGACAGCTGAGAATCAATTAACTGAATTGGTTCATCAATCAGTGCTGTGATTTCTTTCACCTGCTGTTCAAATCGGTTGTACGGTTCCATACACACTTTCTTCAGACGCTTTCTCTCGTCTTCGAATGCAGCTTTTAACTTATTAAGATCTGCACGATCTCTCTTCATGTCTTTCGCCTGATCTGCAGTATATGCAATTGTCTTATAGTCTTGCACTCTTGCAGCAACCCACGCCTTTACCTCTTCCTGATTCCACTGGATCTCTTTTAGAAATCCATTTTCTTCCGGGTTAATAATCCTTAATTCCATTTTGTTCCTCCTTGTATTTATATCTCTGGAAGTATGAGCGGTGGCTTCCTGCCACTCTCTACATAATTCCAAAACTTCGTTTCTTCTCTAAGCAGCATATCCAGATCATTCTGAACTTCTGCCCGCTCTATATGGTAATGTTTTACTGTTGTCTGTTTCTCTCCGCCCCAATCAGTTCTTAGATGTGCACACAGTTCAATAAATTCATAACCTGTGACAAGTAGATAATGTAAAACCTGTATGTAATAATTATCCGGAACACGATCTCTCCACTTCTCTTTCTGCATACTCTGCAGAATATTGGTTGTCTTGATCTCAAGAATTCCTCGTCTGCCGTCCTGATCAGTCAGCTCCCCATCCAGTGACGCCTGCATAAATGGATATTGGATGCTTCGCAGGATCCTGAACTCATGATGCTCTACCACATATTCCGGATAATCCAGCTTAAACAATTCCCTGATTGGTCCTTCTGCGTATTTTCCATAGATCACACAGGCTTTTCCAGAAATATCTTCCGGAATTCTTCTCCCAGTCTTCTCTTCAAACAGATTGATGTTGCTCTTGTAAGGATTCATCCCGACCACTGCGCTCGCATCGCTTCCACCGATGCCGTTCATTCTTCCACTTAACCAGTCCTTTTCGTCCTTAAAATCAAATACTTCAAACGGATCGTTCATTCTTCTCTCCCTCAATTGTCATTCTTATTGCTTTCATAAAGAGTTCCTCTGCGAGTCCTAATCCAGCCTCTCTACTGACCGTTTTGAAGAGAGCTTCCGTTATTGCTTTATACTCCATCATAAGATCACCAATACTTCCACTTGCTTCTACCTGACAACCATCCTTATCGTTTGTTTTTATTCTTGTTGCTTCAATCATTTGACTAATTTCCTTTCTTTTCTTATAATGTAATTGACTAATTTCCGAGTGTCCGAAGGTTGCCGCCTTTTCTGGGCACTCTTTTTTAGTATCCGAAGATAACATAAGTTGCAATTCCAAGAAACATCACAGCTCCCATTGCGACTACTGTCATAATCGCTGACATTGTTTCTTCTCTGTCATTGCACTTGCTCCTCTTCGGCTGTCCCTGAATGTCAATTATCTGAACTGTCTGAATCGCTTTTCTCTGAATGTTGATTACATCTAACTGATTCACTCTTTCTCACCCCTTTCTTATAAGATGTACATGGAATGAATCTGCTCATCTCCATGCAGTGATTCTTATATACACATTCTTTGCAACTTCTCATATCACTTCTCTGCCTATTCGCTCTTTTTCTGACTCCGTAATCTTAAGAACCCGGAGGATCTCTCTTAACTCACCAATCCTCATGTCTTCCGGTGTGCCAAGTCTTTGGTAGAGCGTACTTTGTGATATTCCAGTCAGCTTTGCAAGTTTCTGTACGCTGATGTCTTCCATTTCCTTTCCTGACTGAATAATTGCAATAAGTGTTCTGTTCTGCCTTTCCCTGTCAGATATTTTTAATTTTGGCATCTCTTCTCACCTCTCTAGTCATCATAAGCGCGTGGAATCATGTCCTCTGTCAGTGCGTAGAAATCGCTGAGGTACGCTCCGTCATCTGTGATACTTAAATCAACAGCAACGTTGTTCTCATTCATCAGCATGATTCTCAACGCACACTCTTCTCCGATTGTTCCGTTGCCAACAGCTAAGACCTTAAAGCCTTTCAATGCGTGCAGCTCTTCAGAATCTCCATTGACTCTCTTATTGATAATCTTTTTCTTCATTGCTTTCACCTCTCTTCATCAGTACCCCTCACGCCACCTACTCAATCGCTGGAACCCAACCACATTTCTTACACTTTTGCGTCCTCATCACTGATAGCACTTAAATCATCCTTAACTGCGTGTGGCTCACTGATCCAAATAGCTTCATCCGAAATAGTTACATCAATAGCTACATGATGTTCATTTACCAATGTAAGAACAGTTATGTCTCCAAAATCACCATTAGTGGGTCCATCTTCCACACTTACTACCTTGAATCCAATAAGCGGAGCAAAAGCTTCTTTTTCTCCTGCGTATTCTCGATTTATAATAGTTTTCATCTTGATTCCCTCCTACACTTCAAAACTCATCTGCGCATTTTCAGCGTCAATCTCTTCTTTCAAAAACATTGGGAGCTTGTACGCTTCGATAATCTTTACTGCCAGGTTGCACTGATTTCTCTTGATTGCCTTGTATGTGTCAACGCCGAATTCTCTTTTGAGCTGTTTATCAAGGTCTTTGTAAACTTTGGTTCGCAAGCTCCTGTTCCGATACGCTGGACTACTCTTTCCGCCCATCAGTGGAACAATCTTGTTATTCTTTGCCCATGTGATTCTCTGACACTCCAAGGCAAGTAACGGCATGTCTTGTTTGAACTCCTGTAAATCCTTGTCAATGGAATTTACTTTCTCTGTTAGTTCCACATTACCCTGTGCAAGTAACTGAATCTTCTGGTCGGTTGTCATTGGAACTGCTTTTGGTTTCTCAAAATAGTTGTCAACCAGTCTGTCGTAGACTTCCCATGCCGTGTCAGTGTTAAGTGACTTCGCATGAAGGAAAGCTCCTTTTTCCGTCCAAAGATAAAGCTTCGATGCTTTCTTTGAACCGTCATCAATTTGATGATGGTCAACAAACTCTCTCTTTTCACCATCTTCCAAGCAGATGTAATGTTTTCCTTCAATATATCTTTCCTTATTTCTATTGAAGTTGTTTGAAATAACTCTTGTGTCAGAGCCATACGCTTCAGCGATCTGCTGTGTTGTGAGCACTCTAATGCTTTTGTACTCTGTAATCTGTAATTCGTTCATTTTCTCTCCTTTTTGTCTCATTTATGCGACATATTGACTAAAAAAAATATCATTCACTTCTTCTTTTGAAAGATTAAGCTCTTCTGATATCTTATCAGCTTCACGAATTGTTATTGGAGCCCCATTTTCGTTTATTTTCCTATATAATGTTGCTTTATCAATCCCAATTCTATCAGCTAAAATCGATACATTTAAGCCGCATTCAACAATCTTACCTTTTAATTTATTTACATTGACCATTTTTCTTTCACACCCTTTCATTCTCATATCTGCGACTAATGTTAGTTTAGCAAACGGAGCAATACTTGTCAATATCACTTTCTCATTTTTGAGATTTTTTTCGCATTATCTTTTCTTGTTAGTTGCAAATTTGCGAATGATATGATAATATATGAACCAAGGAGGTAGCTTATATGAATACCGGAGACAGAATAAAACAGAGACGCATGGAATTAGGACTTACAGTGGATGATTTAGCAGAAAGAATAAATAAATCGCGTGCAACTATTTATCGTTATGAAAATGGTGATATTGAGAATATGCCGACCACAATCTTGGAACCACTTGCAAAAGCGTTATATACAACTCCAGCTGACTTAATGGGCTGGGAGCAAGTTGATTCTCACTTTTCTGGAAAAGAAGCTCCAAAAGAAATCTATGATAAATTCAAAAATAATGTATCTAAATTTCACGGAGAACATAAAGAACTTCTCGACATATACAGAAAACTCTCTTCTCCGAATCAGAAAAGAGTTCTTACCTATTCAAAAAATTTGCTTATGAACCAACAAATGGAAGAAGACCTTACCGTCCAGGCAGCTCACGAACGTACAGATATAGAAGTAACTGACGAAATGAGACAACATGATGATGACATCATGGATGACGAAAATTTCTAATCTCCATAGTCCACTTTTATAGGACAAATTGCTTAGTACAATTATAATGGAGGTGTTGTAAGTGAATTCTTATGAAATACTTTTAGACGAAGCTCGCAATATTGGATTAGTAGTAAAGGAAAAGCCACTGCAAAGCGGAGATGGAAGAATAAAAGGAAACAAAATTGCTATCCGGCATGATATTAAGACATCACGACGGAAAGCCAATGTCCTTGCGGAAGAACTTGGACATTACTATACTTCCACAGGTGATATTCGAGATCAGTCCAAACTGGAGAACCGGAAACAGGAACGTCAAGCCCGGTTGCACGGCTACAACCGCCTGATCGGACTTATGGGAATCATCCACGCATTCAATGCTGGATGTCAAAATAAATATGAAATTGCAGACTTTCTAGATGTTACAGAAGAATATCTAGAAGAATGTATCAGCTGCTACCGTGATAAGTATGGAGTATATACTACCGTTGATAACTATATTATATACTTCATTCCGAATCTGGTAGTAGTTGAAATGATGTGATATAACCTCACAAGGGATTATATATACGAGCAGTGGTGGCTCGTAAGGAACAGGTCTCACAAAAGAAAGAGAGGGATAAAAAACATGGGTTTTTTAGACAAATTAAAAGGAAGCTGGGATAACGCTTCTAGATATGCTGACTTAAGGCAAAAAATAGAAAATAATGAAATTTCTACATTGACTGAAGACGACCGCAGCTTCTTTGAAGCCACTGCCAAAAAGACTCCAGAAGAACATTTAGCTGACTGGGAGAAGCGACAAGCCGAAAAGGCTGAGCGCGATCGCATCAAAGCCTTAAGAAAAGCTGAAACACAATACAATATAGGTGGTTTAAAATTCCGTAAAGATGGAAATGGTTTATATTATTTCGGAAATTCTTTTCAGGAAGGCGCTGGACACTTTAAACTGGTTGATTTTATTTGGGACGGTCCTCAATACAATTTAATCAGCAAAACAACCGGAAATAATAAAACTCACGGTCGTGCTGGCAGCGCACTAATTGGTGCTGCAGTTGCTGGACCTGTCGGTGCCGTCGTCGGCGCATCCCTCGGAAAGAAAACAAAAGTCAACACAACTACTACGACAAAACAGCAGGAATTAGATACCGTTGCATTTTTAGTATTCGAATCTACAGAAACAGGAACGAGAGTTCAAAAGGAAATCAAATGTAATACCAATACTGCAAATGAAGTTCGCAGACTTTCTTTTAATTAATACCAAAAAAGAAACCGCTCCTGCGCCAACAGGAACGGTCAACTGGAAGAAACACACGCCAATGTGCTTCTTTTGGTAACTCCGAAGAGATACTTCATACCAATGAATATTGTATCATCTTCGGGGCAGTCAATCAATCAGAACTCTTGTTCTATTGTATGGCTGTTATTTTTATACCATTCTTTAAAGGAGATGATTATATGGCAACAGCTAAGAAGTTACCTTCCGGATCATGGAGATGTCTGGTATTCTCACACTATGAAAATGTGGTGGATAAGGATGGAAAACCAGTTATTGATCCGAAAACAAAAAAGCAGAAGCAGAAAAGAATCTATGAATCATTCACCAGTGATCTTCCGGGTAAGCGTGGAAAGCAGTCAGCTGAAGCACAGGCTGCACAGTTTCTTGCAGAAAAGGACCGGAAGAAACGTCCTGAGAACTGGACTGTAAAAGAAGCGTTCACTAATTACATTAAATTAAAAGAGAATGTGCTGTCTGAAACCACATTGCGTGGATATGAAACAATCGTAAGGAATCAGATAAAGCAAATCGAGAACATAAGCCTACGTAAGCTGTCTCAAGAGGACGTACAAGCGTGGGTAAATGCAATCTCAATAAAGTTATCACCTAAGACAGTAAAGAACGCTTATGGACTATTTACGGCTGTCATAGGGATGTATTCTCCTGGAACGATGTTTAGAGTTACTCTACCAGCTCCAAAGAACTTTGACGGATATGTTCCATCTGATGAGGACATCGAGAAGCTAATCAAGTACATTGAAGGAACTGAAATGGAAAAGGCTGTGCTCCTTGCAGCGTTTGGAAGTCTTAGACGTGGAGAAGTGTTTGGTCTAACAAAGGAAGACATCACTGGGAACTCTATTCGGATCAGAGAGACACGTGTACGTGGTAGAAAAGGAATCGTGACCAAAGGACCTAAGACACAGAGCAGTTGTAGGCATGTGATCATGCCGGAATTTGTAATCAGAAAATTTGATGATATTGAAAGTGGTCCGCTTGTTAAGATGCACCCGGAAGACTTGTCCAAGAACTTCAAGAAGGTGCTACGCTCTGCCGGTATCCCGGAGTTTCGATATCATGATCTCCGTCACTACACTGCATCCATCATGCACGCACTTAATATTCCGGATCAGTACATCATGAAACGTGGTGGTTGGAAGTCTGACAAGGTGCTCAAAAAGGTATATCGTGGTACTATTGAGTCTGAGGAAAAGAAGTTTACCGACAAGATAAACGAGCATTTCACTCAAATCATGCAACACGATATGCAACACGAACCGAAGAAAGCGTGATAAAACCGCCACTTTTGGCAAAAATCTTTTGGGTTCGATTCCCGCCAGGTCCACTTTTTAATGAAAGTGTGAAGACTTCAAAATAACGGCATTGTATCTCGTAAGATGAGATGCAATGCCGTTATTTTTTGAATAATATCCTTACTTGCAAATGGAATGCATAAAAAACTCTGAGATACTCGCAAACATTGACTTCACAAGAATCTCAGAGAAAAAATAATGCCGCAGACCGGAATCGAACCGTTTTTCTTAATCTCAAATACTGATAGAAAGGGGCTTTGAAGACTTCATCACGGTTGCGGTGTTCAAAAAGTGTTCAAACGTTTGTCGCATACAAACTAAAAAGTTGTTACTTTCTGCATAGTGTATTTTCTAAAATGATAATTACTACGACATCAACCAAAATAATCCCCAATGCAATATATACAAAAAATGCAGGCAAAATATTTTCAAGCAAGCCCATTGTCAATGCAAGAATTGCTATAATAGACATTCCAATTCCCATTGTTCTGCATAACTTCTTTTCATCATATTTTTCCTTTTCTTCTTTTGAAGCCGTATTATATCCGGAAATAAACCAACTCCCGTGTCCAGAAAGTAAAATAATAGAAAATACAGCAAATATCACAAAGACAATCCACACTATCCAATCAGAACCTGTTGCTAAATCTACTAATTTCATTTATAAGCACCTCCTTAAATTCCGTTTTTCTTAATTCGATAAACTTGAATTTATACCCGGTACTTGTCTCGATTTATAGTCATATCAACCAAATGAAATACAAGTAAGATAATAAAAAAAACGGAAACTATTATTATTCCTGCGCCCAGCTTGATAAAATCAATTATACCGCCAAGACAAAAGAGCATTGCCCATGTCTTAATCCGTTTTCCAGTAACTCTGCATATTTTCTCTGTGTTTAATCCAGTATAATCTCCTGATAAAAACAGCACACTTCTTTCTGTATTCCTTGATTTGATAAAAAATCTTCCAACAAAAAAGAGAACAGTTGCCATCAGTAAATCAATAAATATAATTATTATTTTCATTTTCAACACCTCTAATTCTAAGTTCACAACTTCAAATTGTTTTAATTCTTCTCAGTTCCACCTTCTTTCCCTTCGGACAAGAAGTATCCCTCGCTCAAAGAGCTCGGTCAATTCAAATCTTCTATTGCTTTCAGTCTCTGCTGAAGACTGAAAGTTACCTTCGCTTTACTATTTCTAATAGTTTTCTCAC
>OGJU01000082.1_pt1 | contig 118753 bp, 106 predicted proteins | sample 1572251 | NCBI WGS metagenome assembly OGJU01 (sample SAMEA2582144, study PRJEB24529) | metagenome | biome: Human gut stool | place: China | collected 2011
AAGAAAACTCTGCTACTGCTTCTGAAAGTTCATTGCCATGATAGCCTTTATAATAACCAATACGAAGAGTCGCATGATCGTTATCTGCGATTCTTTTTGTTTCCCGTTTTATCTGTTCAATATCGCTGACAAGAATGAGACTTTTTCTGTAAAAGTGTTCTCCTGCCGGTGTCAGTGAAAAGGTCCGGTTATGTCTGTCAAGAAGTTTTACTCCAAGCTCCTGTTCCAGTTTTTTTATCTGTTGGGAAATCGCTGACTGGGAAACATTACATTTTTCAGCAGCCTGATAAAAGTTCCCTGTTTCGATGATAGCCTGAAAATATTCAATCTGTCTAAACAGCATAGTATTTGTGCCTCCCTTTAAGTAGCAACATTATGTTGTATACCTGTTAAATTGAAGTATATATCAATTAGCGGAACTAATCAATATGATAAGTATAAAGATTTGATTGAGTATCGGACGTAAATTATACTAAAGGCAACTTAAGACAAGGAGACAAAGAAAATGGCAAAGAACCTGATTATTTATTACTCCCGCAAAGGAGAAAACTATGTAAATGGACGTATCGAAAACCTGAAGAAGGGCAATACCGAAGTCTGTGCGGAGTACATCCAGAAAGCGGTCGGAGGGGATCTTTTTGAAATTCAGACAGTGGAGGATTATTCCAAAGATTATCACACATGCACAGAAGAAGCTGCACAGGAAGTAAAAGTCAATGCAAGACCAGAGCTTACACAGTACCTGGATAATATAGACTCCTATGACAATGTGTTTGTCTGCGGACCTTGCTGGTGGGGAACTTTCCCGATGCCTGTCTTCTCCCAAATTGAAAGACTTGATTTTACCAGTAAAAAGGTGATGGTGCTTATGACACACGAAGGAAGCGGACTGGGAAGCAGTGAACGTGACTTAAGAAAAATGTGCAAGGGTGCGACATTTGGAAACGGAATGGCAGTACACGGTGCAGATTCTGCAAAAGCGGAAAAAGCTGTTGCAGCATGGGCAAAGAAAAATGTAGAAGAATAAAAAGGAGATTTGAGATTATGAGTAAAGAAGTAATGATCGTAACCGGTGCAGGACAGATTTCAATGGCGATCGCAAGACGTGTCGGTTATGGAAAGAAAATCGTGATGGGCGATAAAAATATGGAAAATGCAAAAGCGATTGCAAAAATTATGAATGAAGCAGGATTTGATGTGGAGCCGGTAGAAATGGATCTGTCTTCCAGAGAATCTATTTTAAATCTGATTGCAAAAGCGAAAGAATATGGCGAGATTAAGATGCTGGTAAATGGAGCCGGTGTATCACCATCTCAGGCTCCGGTTGAAGCAATCTTAAAGGTAGACCTCTATGGAACAGCGGTACTTCTGGAAGAGGTAGGCAAGGTCATTGCAAAAGGAGGCGTAGGTGTTACAATTTCAAGTCAGTCCGGCTGGAGAATGCCACAGCTGACAGCCGAGCAGGATGCACAGCTTGCAACGACACCGACAGAGGAACTTTTAGGTCTTGAGATTTTACAGCCGGATAATATCAGAGATACACTTCACGCATATCAGATGGCAAAACGCTGCAATGAAAAGCGTGTCATGGCACAGTCGGTAGAATGGGGAAAGAGAGGAGCAAGAATTAACGACATTGCACCTGGAATTATTGTAACACCACTTGCGATTGATGAATTTAACGGACCTCGTGGTGATTTTTACAAAAATATGTTTGCAAAATGCCCGGCAGGAAGACCAGGAACAGCAGATGAAATCGCAAATGTAGCAGAACTTCTGATGAGCGACAGAGGGGCATTTATTACGGGTTCTACTTTCCTTGTAGATGGCGGAGCGACCGCAAGCTACTACTATGGTCCGTTAAAGCCGGAAGTATAAGCGTATGAAGTGGTATAGGAAAATGAAAATCGTTATTGTTGCCATGTGTATGACAGTTCTTCTGCTGTCCGGATGTGGGAATGAATCCGCTTTAGAAACAAAAAATGAGGCAGCAACGGAGGCTGTAAACACAAATGAGCAGAATACGGAACCAGAGAGCGAGGAAGAAAGCATGACTATTAAAGTGAATGAAACGGAATATGAGGTAGTCTTAGATCAGAATGAGACTGTCAAAAATATTGTAGAAAACATGCCGTTAACTCTGGATATGCCACGATCACAAGATTAAAAGAGCGTGTGGCAGATTATGAAATACAGACGGAGCTTGCTGCTTCCACAGATATTGTTGAGTAAACTATTTTATTGATGAAAACGCTGATTTTTAATAAGGAGGTGCAAGATCGTGAGCAAAAAGATTACAGGTGTTTTACTGTGTATGCTGATGGGGGTCACTCTTGCTGCCTGTGGTAACAGTTCGGGAACAGACAATCCTAAAGGGCAGACAACAGATCAGTCAGAAGTGTCTTCTCAGGAGAAAGAGTCATTATCGGATACACAAACAGGAATAACAGCAGATACAGAAGAAAATTACAGCGAAGCAGAACAGACTTCGGAGACGAATAATACCCGTATCCTTGTAGCATATTTTTCAAGAGCTGATGATAACTATGGTGTTGGCGTTGTCGAAAAAGGAAATACCGAGATTATCGCTGAAATGATCGCTGAAGAAACCGGGGCAGACACTTTTAAAATTGAGAGAGCTACGCCTTATCCGGCAGATTATGACGCATGTACCGAAGAAGCACAGCAGGAACAAAGGAAAAATGCAAGACCGGAATTAAAAAATACATTGGATAATCTGGATGATTATGATGTGGTTTATCTTGGAATGCCGGTTTGGTGGGGCGATATGCCGATGCCTGTTTATACCTTTGTAGAAGGACTTGACTGGAATGGAAAGACAGTATATCCATTTACAACTCATGCAGGAAGCAGATTGTCTTCGATACCCCGGACACTTGGGAATATCTGTGATGGTGCGACAATCGGAGACGGATTTACGATTGCAGGCACGGATGCACAGAATGCTCAGGATAAGGCAAAAGAAGCTGTGACTGAATGGCTTCGCAGTAACGAATAATAAATGAAGGAAAGGAAGTAGAATAATGCAGAATTTTGATTATATGACACCTACAAGATTGATTTTTGGTGAGGGTGTGATTGCTAAGCTGACAGAGGTGTTAAAGCCTTTAGGAAATAAGGTGCTTTTAACATATGGCGGCGGAAGCATTAAGAAAATGGGACTCTATGATAAAGTAATGGAGCTGTTAAAAGATTTCGAGGTGGTAGAGCTTTCTGGTATCCAGCCGAATCCGAAATATGATCCGAGTGTACTGGATGGAGTCAGGCTTTGTAAAGAAAACCAGGTGGATGTGATTTTAGCAGTTGGTGGCGGAAGTGTGCTTGACTGTTCAAAAGCAATCGCAGCTGGTGCAAAATATGATGGTGATCCATGGGATCTGATTACATATAAGGTTCCTACCACAGCAGCACTTCCGATCGTAGATATCATGACACTTGCCGCAACAGGAAGTGAGTACGATGCAGGTGGTGTTATTTCAAGAACAGAGACAAATGATAAGGTTGGATATGTAAGTCCATATCTGTTCCCGGTAGCATCTTTTCTTGATCCAACTTATACATTTTCTGTATCGAAAAAGCAGACAGCAGCCGGTTGTGCGGATGCAATGAACCATACAATGGAACAGTATTTTGCAGCAGATACCACCTTGTTAAATGATGGAATTTGTGAAGCGAATCTCCGCAGTCTGATGGAAAATACAAAGGCAATCCTTAAAAACCCGGAAGATTACAGGGCAAGAGCTGAGTTTATGCTTGACTGTACCTATGGCTGTAACGGAATTCTTGCACTTGGAAACAGTGGTTCCGGATGGCCATGCCATGGCATGGAACATGCGTTAAGTGCATATTACGATATTACGCATGGAGAAGGACTGGCTATTATTACACCGAGATGGATGAAACATATCTTGAATGATAAGACAGTAGACCGCTTTGTAAAATATGGTGTGAATGTATTCGGCATTGATAAGAATCAGGATAAGTATGAGATTGCAAATCAGGCAATCGAGGCAACCTATAAGTTCTTTGAAAGCATTGGCATTCCGATGAATTTACAGGCAGTTGGAATTGATGAGAGCAGAATTGATGAAATGGCTCATCATGTTGCAGAAAACGAAGGACTTGAAAATGCCTATGCACCTCTGAAAGAGGAAGACATTGCAGCAATTTTCAGAGCTTCCTTATAAAGTAAGGTAAGAAAAGGCAGGCATTGGTGTGTCTGCCTTTTTTCAACAGGTCTGTCGGATAAGAGTTATTTTACACCACCGTTTCAGGTTGATTATGCAAATCAGGTAGAAGTAGGTAATGGTGTATTTGCGAATCATGATCTGACCTTAATGAGTGCAGTTGGAATTATATTAGAAGATGGTGTAATGATAGGACCACATGTGACACTTCTTACTGTAAATCATGATCTAAAGGATTTGCAGATTATTAAGTGCAAACCGGTTACGATCAAAAAAGAGGCATGGATTGGAGCGAATGTTACGATTCTGCCGGGAGTTACAGTTGGGGAAGGTGCTGTTGTTGGAAGTGCCAGTGTAGTAACAAAAGATGTGGCGGCTCATACTGTCGTTGCCGGAAATCCGGCAAAAGTAATTAAAATGATAGTGTAATAACGTGAAAAAACAGAACAATGATAGAAAGAATGGAAAAATTATGGATAAAATTGCAGTGATTTATTATTCGCTCAAAGGTGAGACGATTGCTCCGGGGATGAAAATTGTGAATCTGGAAAAGGGACATACTGCTGTTGCGGCAGAATTTGTCCAGAAAGCGGTAGGCGGCGAACTAATTGAGCTGGATACGATAAAGACATATCTGAAAGATCACATGAAAATGATCTACGAAGCAAAGGAAGAACTGGAAAATGGAATCAGACCTGAGTTGAAAAAGTATCCGGATATCAGAGAGTATCATATTATTTTCCTGGGATTTCCTAATTGGTGGAATACGCTGCCTATGTCTGTTGTTGAATTTCTGAAACACTGCCAGTGGCAGGGAAAGAAAATTATTCCGTTTGTTACCAGCGGAGGAAGTGGCTTTGGAAGAAGTCTTGAAGATATAAAGAAATATTGTCCAGGAGCGGAAGTCTCAGAAGGCAGAGCTTTTCTCGGACATTTAGTAGAAACCTCCGAAGCTGAAATTGAAGAATGGGCAAAACAGTGTTTAAAATAGACGGTCAATAAAAATGTTACATGTACATAATTAGTCTGAGAGCAGGTGAATTATATTATGGAAAAACGGAAAATAGGAAAATCAATGGTGTCCGCAATCGGGCTTGGCTGCATGGGAATTACCCATGCAAGCGGGGCACCTATGGATATAGAGGATGGTGTCAATGTAGTAAAGCAGGCATATGATATGGGATATACATTATTCGATACGGCAGAGTGTTATACGGGAATATATAAAGATGGCACCATTGCATACAATGAAGAAGTTGTAGGAAAAGCTTTACAGCCTGTCCGTGAAAAGGTAATGATCGCCACAAAATTCGGAGTAAAACATGGCAATGGAACGCTGCTTTTGGACAGCAGACCGGAAACAATCCGAAGGGCTGTGGAAGGAAGCCTGAAACGGTTGCATACGGATTACATTGATTTATATTATCAACATAGAATGGACCCGGCAGTTGAACCAGAGGAAGTAGCTGAAACAATGGCAGAATTGATAAAGGAAGGAAAAATCCGTTCCTGGGGAATTTCAGAAAGTAATGAAGAATATCTTCGACGGGCACATGCGGTTTGCCCGGTTGCAGCGATTCAAAATCGTTATTCCATGATGGCACGCTGGCATGAAAAACTGTTTCCTGTTGTGGAAGAATTGGGGATTGCATATGTGGCATTTTCTCCGATGGCAAATGGGTTCCTGACAGGAAGATATCATCGAGATTCTGTTTTTGAAAATGGAACAGATTACAGAAGTGATATGCCTCAGTATACAGAAGAAGGATTTACCAAAGGACAGGAGCTGTTAGAATTGTTGCATAATCTGGCAGAGAAAAAAGGGGCAACTCCGGCACAGATTTCTCTGGCATGGATGCTGTGTAAAAAGCCATTTATCATTCCGATTCCGGGAAGCAGGAAAACGGAGCGTTTGAAAGAAAATTTTGACGCAATGTATGTATCACTCACCGAAAAAGAAATTGCAGATATTGACAAAAAGCTGGATGCAATGAAGATTCCGGTATTTGGAGGACATTGATTTTTATGAAAAGACCAACAATCTCAGTGTGAGCAAGTGAGATTGTTGGTCTTCAAAACTTTATAATTCTAATGAATCTTCTGCATCTATCCACATCTGCAAATTTCCATCAAGATATAACATTGCATATTCTAATGGTTCGTCAATTGCAAGAGATGTCAAAGCACATTCTGATCCGGGCGTAGTCTTTAAATTCTTTTCTGCTTCCCAACAGTCAATGCGAAGCATATAGTCTGCACTGGTATAAACATCAATACTGTTACACTGTGGATTGTATTCTGCAAATATTGTTCTCATCGTATCGTATCTCCTTATTGCTCAATCAATCATCAGTTACAAATATCAGAAGCATTTCAATCAGTTCACCATGTCGGTTTTATTTTGTGTTATACTGTTTTATAGATTTTTCTTGCCCTTGTATTTTCCCTTATCAGAGTTCGTAAACACTGATGGGAAGATATAACACAAGGGAAACAATAAGGGAAAGCTCACCTGCGACAAATCCAGTGTTTTCAAGGACTTACAGAGAATTTAATAATAAAATATAACAGTTATTAAATCTCTTAAAACAGGTGAAATCTCAATCGGAATTAGGAGGAAAACTGCAATGCAAATCATTCATCAACATATTGAAGAAGAAATTATTAATTATTTGATGCCATTAAAAAACAAGTATGTTGAACAATGCCTTGATATAAAGTTGGAATCTGGATGGAACGATAATGGTGAGTATATAGTTGAAGTGTGGGGATATCATAAGAATGAATATAAACCGGAGGAGAAAACGGAATTTATTTTACTAAGATTATATATAAATCATCAATATAAGCAAATTTATATAGCTAATATATTTTTGCCTGATTTTATGAAGCATAAAGGAATTGGCAAGAAACTTATTTATAAAATATTCATGATATCAGAAGATGTACATTATGGACTTTTTATAGTGGATATGGTAAATAGCTTTTATCAAAGAATGATAAAAAGAGGTGCATTACCCTGCAATGAGTGTGATGACGCAGTTCAGATAGTAAGTGAAACAAAATTGTTTTAAATTATAGTAAGACAACTTCTGTTTTTTAGGAAGGTAGATATCATGAGAAATGCTGTTAAAGAGTACATAGAATATAGCAGTGAAGAAAAAAATAATTTATGGAATACGGCTACGTTTGTTTTTGATACAAATGTTTTTTTGAATTTGTATCGATATAGTAACAAAACAAGAAATCAATTAATAGAATCATTTGAATGGTTAAAGGCACGAATTTGGATGCCTTATCAAGTTGCTTCAGAATTTTGTAAAGATAGATATAGTGTTATAGATGAAGCAAATAGGCGCTTTGGTAACATTGGGGCTGAGGCCGACAAATTGGTAGATTGTTGGAGAAAAGAGTTGCGTCTTGATGGTAATGATCCAGATGTTGAAGAATTGACTAGGTATTTGAAAGAGTGGGTAATAAAGAAGAAAGATAGTAATTATCTTATTTTCGATGCGGCAAATGATGTGGTTTTTAATAGATTGCTAGATTTGTTTGAAGGAAAAACTGGAAAAGCATTTAGCCCCGAAGAAAAGCTGAGTATTGAACAAGAGGGGGAAAAGAGATATGCAGATAAAACGCCTCCGGGATATAAAGACAACAAGAAAACGAAAAATAAATATGGTGACTTATTGGTTTGGAAAGAAATGCTAGGTTATGCTAAGAAGCAAGGTGTTGATATTATTTTTGTGACGCATGATCAAAAGGAAGATTGGTGGAATGTTAGCAATGGAAAAACTATTGGACCAAGGATAGAGTTGAGAAAAGAATTCTATGAAGAGACTGGACATATGTTTCATATGTATACAATGTCTTCGTTTCTTTCATTTTTTATTGAGAATAAGGGAAAATCTATTGATAAAACAACAATAGATGAAGTTGAATTATTTGCTTCTGTAATGAGAAAGAAAGTTTCTCGCATAGAATTGAAGGAATATTATGAATCATTTGAAGATAAAAAGGAGAAAGAGGCAGCTAAGTTAAGATTCAAAATTGCTAACTTGGAGAGAAAAAATAAAAAGAGAAGAAGTAGCATTAATGTACTAAATAAAAAAGCGAGAGAAGGACGGCTGTCAGCAGAGGAAGAAATTGCGCTTCAAAGGAATGAAGTAAATTTAATCGATGGTGAAGAAAAATTAGTGCAGTTAAACGAACAGCTTTCATATTTAATGTCTTTCGACCGATAAATTTGGTATAAAAAGTTCATGGCAACACTTTGGCAACAGAAAATCAGTAAGCCAAAATAAAATGTGTAAATGAAGTAAAATATCGGCAGATTTCAAATTAAACTTAAACAAAATAGTTTAAGACAAAACAACAACTTGCCGAGTTTGAATAATGTACATGAGCCAAGAAATGCTGAAATTACGGCGTTTCTTGGCTCGTTTTATGTTGTGTGACAATCAAATGACAATAATTTTATTCATTTTCAGAAAGTATTTTTAGTTTGAATGATAAATCTTGGTAGTCAATATTGAAATAAGCAAATAGTACTCGGAGCATCTCAATTTTGGTTTGTGTATTTAAATTTAATTCAATATAAATATCAGGAGCTATCATAAAAGGATTCCGCATACCGGTGTTAGTTGTGTTGAATCTTTTTGTGATAGTTTTATTTTCTGGAAAGTCTGCATTTACAAATGATATAAATGAACTTTGATCCAATAGAAATAACGCTTTACAGACATCTTTATACATGGATGTCCAATCAGAAACTGGAGTTAGTTCTGTAAGAAATTTATATTGGCAGATGGATTTTCCTGTATAGTCAATATTATCCTCATCAAGTCCAATCCAATCATCTTCATTAGTTTTTGCAAACGAAGATTCTGGGAGTTTCCAAATGTTAAGAGCTCGTTTAAACAGAACATGTGCACGTTCTTGGATAATGTCTTCTGTCCAGTGTGATTGTTGTGAAACAAATTTATTTAAATATAAGCGACTTTCATTAAAGCCTTTTTCAATGTTACATTTTTCTTTGAATGGTAAATTACTGTATTTACTATTGTATCCGGATAATGTTAAATTTCCAATGGTGTGTAAGTATTCTTCATAAATTCTATCGTAATTTTCACCTAATTCCCTTTTCCATTGTTCATTTAAAGTTTGTGGCATTATATGTTCAATAGTTAATTCGCCAGAATCTAATTGACCATAGACATCAATTCTTTCTTTGTTGTCATAGTTTTCCAATTCGGCAAGAAAATATTTTTTGTAGTTTGATTTAGTATTATATATATCTTTTCTTAAAAATTTTTCTTCAAATTCATTATCTCTAGGAAAACGATAATGACCTACTTTATTTAAGATTATATATTTAAAAGCTACCAAGTAAGATATTTTTTCCTTGGACATCAAATCTTTAATATTTTTACCCATAAAAGCAAACATTTTATTTAACGAGCCGGAATCTATTCCGCAGATAATTCGTCGCGCCATGTATGATTCAATACAAAGAAAGATTTCATCCAAATCATTTTCTGAAACTAAATTATTGTCTAAAGCTTCAAAAAGTTCCATAGCAAAAGGGTATACTATTGAAAAATCTAGCATTTTAATTTTGGTTAATGACCCTTTATAGCCTGATTCACCATCCGCATTGATAACGTAATTATAGTAGTGTGCATATTTTAGTAAATCTTTTAGTAAAATGCTAATATCCGTATTTAAATTATTTTCAATAACATATGCTTTGAAATATTTATATAATTTATCAGTTGGCCATAGTTTTTGTTCTTTTATTGCTAAGTAGTATCTAAGAAATGTACTTACATTATGAGATGTAAGTGTTTCAATTTTAGACCAAAAGTTGTTGTAGTATTCGGTTTGTAGATCTGAGTTTAATCCCATCAAAATAAAATTTCTGACTTTATCTGCTTCTTCGAGTCCTAAGCCAGTGGAATTAAGACTTTCAAAAATGAGTTGAGGATCGTCTCCATGAGACGGATTAATGGAAATTTTAACTATAATAAGTTTTTGTATTGCAGAAAAGAGTTTATCCAATTCTGCAGGTTCCATACGCGATATCCTATTATAAAAGTAGTTATAATTACCTGTGACTGATGAGTTTTCAACCAATGTATCGTGCGAAAATAATTTCTCATAAGCATCTTTATCGTTTTTTGCTAATTTAAGTTTGAGCTTTAATTCATCTGGAGCGTATTCATCAACAAGATAGCTATCTTTGATTTTTCTAGGATTAATTATCTGAGTTTCAATATTGTTTTCGGTAACATAGTTATATATGGCTAATAGTAACAAAGAAATAGTTGTTAGACGTTGTTGTCCGTCAATAATACAAAATTCTGTTCCAGAAGCAATTTCTTCGCCTACAAAAACAATACTTCCAAAAAAGTGAGAGGGAATATTGTTACGATAAATAGATATTAAATCCTCCATAAGTGTTTCACAGTGTTCCTTTTTCCAATCATAATTTCTTTGATAGACAGGGATGACAAAACGTTTATCTGCTCCCTCCATAAAACGTAATAAGTAACTTTGTATAGCATCCATAATAAAATTCACCTTTCAAATTGTAATTGATTTTATTGTAAGTGATAATATTATTACTCCTTCTTCGCTTTCCTCTTTCTCTTCACATATGAGAAATCCGGAAATAAGTCTTTCAGCAGCTCAGCAGTTTCTGCTACCTTTTCATCCTCATTCAGATTCTGAACCAGTAGTTGGTCGTCATCGTCAAGATTTAACGAAACAGTATATTCCTTATCCGAATCTATCAGGTTCATCGGAAATTTTATCTCTTTAAGATAATATTCCGTTTCGGTTATTTCGCCATCCTCCAGTTTATCTCGCAGGAGTGCCCAATATTCAATCATCTTCTTGAAGTTATCAAGGTCTTCCTGCGGGCGAGGACCGGCACTTGGAAGCTGTTTTTCAAATTTGAAGTATACTTCTCCGTCTTTGATTGTAGGGCGTAGTCCATATGCCCATTCAATATCAAACAGCACATGAAGTGCACTGAATATATTTGCCACATCAGGGTCAGACAACGCATAAAAGCTGACCCCTAGATTTCTTGCAATATTTAATAAAGTTGCTTCATCCGGATATCTGTTTCCAAGTTCATAGTTTCTGATAGTGGATTCGTTTAATCCACATTTATCTGCTAATTCCTTTTGTGTCATGTCAGATGCAATTCTGAAATTTCGAATCAAATAGCCTACCCGGCTGGTGAATTTCTCGCCCATTTTATTGCTCCTTATTCGTGTAATGAGTACCGTATTATGCATGATGTCACAAGGTACAAATCATATAACTGCGTACATTATATCATTAACAGTACAAGAATGAAATGTTTTTTACCGAAAAGTATTGACAGTACAAAAGTGAACTGGTAATATAACACACATCACAACCGTTCAAAAATGAACTGAACAATAAAGCAAAAGAGAGGAGACATTAGCTTATGGAGAACAAGAGATTTTTGACAGCGCAGGATGTAATGGAAATGCTGGGTGTTTCACTATCGTATTCCTATAAACTGATACGACGACTGAATGCGGAACTTGAGGCTGATGGATTCGTGACAATAAAATGGCGTGTCAGTACACAGTATTTTATGAAACGAATCTACGGGCTATCTACGGATAAGGAGGTTGGATAGATGGCGGTTATCAAAAACAAAAAGACCGGAATGTGGGAGGTGAGAACCTATTATAAGGATTTGACCGGAGCAAGAAAACAGAAAACCAAGAGGGGCTTTGCCAAGAAGAGCGAAGCCCTTGAATGGGAGAGAAATTTCAAGCTGAAAGAGGATCAGTATGAGTTTCAAAAGTTTTGTGGATATTTATCTGACGGATTTAGAACCAAGAATAAAGCGCAATACTTTTCTGACAAAGAAGCACTTTATTGAGACAAAGATTCTGCCTTATTTCGGGAAACGAAAACTGGATGATATTCGTACCTCGGATGTCATCCAGTGGCAAAATGAGATTATGAAGCTGAAAAAGGATAATGGGGAGTTATTCTCCCCTGCCTATCTGAAAACCATTCATAATCAGTTCAGTGCCATATTAAATCATGCAGTAAATATGTATGGTCTGAAAGATAATGTGGCACGAAGAGCCGGAACCATGGGTAAAGAAGAAAATAAGAAAATGGAGTTCTGGACGCAGGATGAATTTCAGAGATTTTTGGAGTGTGTGGCAGATAAGCCGATTTCATATTACGCATTTGAAATGCTTTACTGGACGGGAATACGAGAGGGAGAATTGCTTGCCCTGACACCAAAGAGTAATAGGACAATTGTTATGCCGGATTTTTTGATATAGAGATGATAATAAAATATTAACAAAACAAGCATGAATGTGTAAGGGGCGAAAAGTCTTAGAAAGCAATTTCTGAAAATTGTTGGTGGTGATGATTATCTGAAGGAACAGGTGATGGAGCTGAGGTATCAGAATCAGATGTTTCGGTAAGAGAACCGTAGCTTGAAGGATAAGCTAGAAAAGGCGTATGATTTTATGAAGTGGATTGCGATTGGCAAGATGAATCTATTGGAGAAGTTTTTGGAATGGAGAGAGGAGAAAGTTAAGGATGTTGGGAGAATGATAGTTGATTTATTCTATTGCTAGAAATGATTGTATTAAACAGGTTACTATAATATTAATTTTAGAATAAATAAGCTATTTATAGATCATTGTTAAGATATTTTCATAATCATAAAAATAGTAAATAAAAGTTATATGGGCATAATTTGAAAATGAAAAAATATACGCAAATATTTAAGAATGTATGATATAATAAATATATATATTTTCAAAATTATGCGTCCTTTTTTGTAGTATTATTGCAAAAGACAAACATATGTTCTATAATATGAATAAAGGAGGTATTATTTATGGTACAAAATATACAGAATTTTTTAGAAACAAATAGTCTATTTAAGGTGTACTTTTTTGCCACCAAAAAGCATATAACCGAATATGTGTTAGATATTGAAAATATAGAGGAATATATTGAACGTATCAATAAGAGCAAGTTGGTTGTATTTAGTGTACAAGATGAAAATAAAAATGTACTTATAAGTGCTTTATTAAATTTAAATGTCTTGCGTAAACATTATTCGCCAATAATAGAGATGGGAGATAGTAAGGTGTTCTATTTTCCACAGTTAAATTATAGTGATATATATTTATTGAAGACGTTGTTTCAACAAAAATATGTAAAAGATACAATCAGTATTGTTTTGAGTAAGAATAAAAGAATATAGTAATATACATTCGAATGATTCAAAGGGATCAAAGGAAAATGGAGGTTATTAGGATGAGTTTTAAAGTGATTTCGATGTTTTCAGGGGCCGGTGGGTTAGATATGGGTTTTCATAATAAGGAATTTCAAATACTTTGGGCCAATGATTCTTCACAAGATGCTTGCGATACATATGACAAGTGGGCAAATTATTATGAGGATGGAACTAGAAAACCTGACGAGGAATGTACTATTATAAATTGTGGAGATATTTCAAAAATAGATTTTAATACAGTATTACCCGGTGTAAGTGTTGATGTGGTTTTAGGAGGGTTTCCATGTCAGGGCTTTTCGCTTGCAGGTCCTAGGCAGGTTGATGATTCTAGAAATGTATTATATAGACATTTTGTGGAAATGGTTAGAATAAAAAAACCTAAAGTAATTGTTGCGGAGAATGTTATAGGAATCAAGACACTAGGAGATGGGGCTGTTTTTGATAAGATTATTGAAGACTTTTCTGAATTGGGATATACGATGTCAGCCCCAACTGTAAATGCGAAAAATTATGGCGTTCCGCAAGATAGGATGAGAGTTATTTTTATTGGCATTAAGAACGAGATATGTAATGGCGGTGCATACATATTTCCTAGTGGAGATCCTAAAACAGTTACTTTAAGAGAAGTATTGAAAGATTTAGGTCCAGTAGATATGAATGATGTGTGTCAAGCTGCATTTTCTTCTAGATATATGTCAAGAAACAGACAAAGAGATTATGATGATGTTTCGTTTACAATTCCAGCAATGGCAAAGCAAGTACCGCTAAGTCCTGATTCGGATGGAATGGAGTTTGAAGATGTAGATAGGTTTAGATTTGTTGGTAATTATAGAAGATTAAGTTACAAAGAAGCAGCAGCAATACAAACATTTCCGATAGGAATGCATTTTTGTGGTGATTTAGATAGTAAATATAGACAGATTGGAAATGCGGTTCCTGTAAAATTAGCGGAGGCAATTGCCGTAGAGGTTAGTAAAATATTAACTACGGATAATTTGTTTCCTCTTTTAAATATGGAAAATCCGCAAGCGGAAATATATGGACCTACTGCGGATAAAAGAATAACAAATACTATTTTAAGTGGTAAGGCATTTGAATATGCTACATTAATTGAGATATATCGAGAACTAACAGAAAATGGCTGGGACTCCAAAGATATAGAAATAATTAAAGATAAGAATTATAAGAATATTGAAAAAGCATATCAGGTTATGCAAGGTTCAGATGAAGATTTGGATGATGATGATGAATTGGAGTTAATACATATTGAAACCATGGAAAACGATTACAACAGGGCTGCGAGAGTTGCCGCTATGTATCTGAGAATGGTTGAACCAATTTTAACTTTAGATGAAAGAGTCTTTGGAGTATTGCGTGCTATGCCAGATAGTTCGGGTACCAAGGGAGATGTAAGAGATATTGATTTTGAAATATTTGAAGATAAAAATCACAAAAAATCCATTGCTGATATAGGAATAAGTTGTAAGAATAATCATGAAGCTGTAAAACATCCTAGAATCACAGAAGATCCAGACTTTGCAAAAGTGTGGACAGGGGGACGTTTTACTTGTAGTAATGCATTTGTTGAGGAAATGAAAAATGTTTTTAATAAAATAGATGAATATGCAAAGTTATATAAAAAATGGTCAGCCGTAGAGGATAAAATGGATACAATATATTACCCAATAATTAAACTGTTTGTTACAGAAATAAAGCGATTGGGAATTGTTAATCAAAATGATAGTATTGAGAAACAAGAAAATGCGAGAATGTTCACAAAAGCATTTTTTGAATATATGTTTGGTACGCAGGATTTCTATAAGTTTATAAAGGAAGATGGTTCGAAAGCTACCAAAGTGTATCCATATAATATGCATGGTTCTTTGATGCGTTCTTTTAATGGAAATAGAAATATGCAGGCAGTACAGACAATTACGATGCCAGAGGAAATAGTTGAAGTTCGTATAAAACCAAAGAGCAAGACGACAATAGAAATCTATTTTGATCAGTGGATTATTTCGATGAGATTACATAATGCTGATACAAACATAACTAGAACATCCCTTAAATTTGATGTACAAATAAAAGCACAGCCAAGGAAAGTAATGGGAACAATTTTACCTTGGGATAAATAGTAAATAGAATAAGAACGGGAGATGAAGTAAATGATATTATTAGATTTTGAAAAAGAAATAATAAATAGTCAAAAAGGAGTGCCATTTGAAGTGTCAGATGCTGAAATAAATGAAAAATATGAAAAAGGAGAAGCTCGAATTATTACAGAACAAGGAGCTGTAAAACTTTCTCTTGTAAACCAGGTTTTTAATTCGGAAAATTATGAATTGCAACCTAAATATCAGAGGAGAATTACTTGGGATTCAAAAAAACGTTCAAAGTTAATAGAATCATTTATAATGAATATTCCAGTTCCTCCTATATTTATATATGAAACTGATTTTAATAGATATCAAGTAATGGATGGATTACAGAGAATTACAGCAATTATGGATTTTTATAAAGATTGTTATGAATTAGAAGAACTGACGCAATGGCCCGAACTTAATGGGAAAAAATATAGTCAACTACCTAGAAAGGTCAAAGAGGGAATAGATAGAAGGCAGCTATCTGTTATTACTCTTTTAAAAGAATCTAGTAAAACATTGATGCAAGAGGAAGAAATGAAAAAAATGGTATTTGAACGTTTGAATACGGGAGGTGTAACATTAGAAGATCAAGAAATAAGAAATGCACTTTATAATGGACCGTTTAATGAATTATGTATTTTACTTTCTAGCAACAATACATTTAGAAAATTATGGTCGATTAATCCGGATGATATTGAGGTTTCTGATGAAGAACTAGATAATTATGACGATGCTTTGAAATACGCAAAAAATAAGCTATATAAGAGAATGTATGATGTTGAATTGGTATTACGTTATTTTTCAATGCGTCATATTGATGAGTATAGCGGGAAATTAAGTGAATTTATGGATTTATGTTTAAGGCAAGGGAACCGATATACGGATGAACAACTTAAGATTTTGAGAAAAATTTTTGAGGAAACAATTGAAAAAGCAAATATGTTATTTGGTGAAAAAGCATTTTGCCAATATGTAAAGAGAAGAGGCACATTTTCATGGACATCTCCACAAAAAATGATATATGATTCGATGATGCTTGCGCTTAGTCAAATTGAAATTAATAACAGAGAGATTGATTTTAGCAGAAATGTTGAAAAGTTAGAGGATTTTTATAAGAAAAATGAAGAAGTATTTGATGGAAAAAGACAATCTAAAAGTGATATTAAGCGGAGAACTGAATTATTTATTAATTTTATTACAGAAAAAATATTAGGGTAAAATCAATGATAAACTTACGATTCTATTTTGATGAATATAAAAGGCAACTTGCAGAGATAAGGACTTTTATTCAAAGTGTGGAATTACAGAAAGATGTAATTAGTGAGATAGAGTTTTATGAAAATAAGGAGAAAAAGAGATTAAATTTATTGTTACAGTATAGTGCAATAATTAAGCAGGTTGTGGAAACTCCAATACAATACAATGCAGCTATAATTAGTATATATGGTTGTTTTGAACAGTATATAGACAATGTATTTAATGAATATTGTTTAGCAATATATGGAATTGTTGATAAATATGATAATTTGCCAGAAAAGATGAAAGAAAAACATATAAAAAAACTAGGTGAGTTTCTTTCGAATCCACAACGATATAAGAATTATGATTTAACAGATAAACAAGCAGTAAAAAATGCTGTTGAAGCTTTTAATAACCCTAAAGAAGGATTTGGAAATAATCAGAAATTGATTTTGTCTCATGGTGGTAATCTTAAAATAGAACAAATACTTGAACTTGCAAATGACTTAGGAATAAAAAATTTTGAAAAAAGCATAGTTTCTAATTATCTATTTAAATCATATTTTTTAAAGCGTGAGCTCTTTAACGAAGAAACATATAATAGATTAATATCAAATGGTTCAAAACGATTATTTGAAATGCTCGATAGATTAGTACAAGAAAGAAATAATGTTGCACATGGATGGGTTGAAACTAGAATAAAGTTATCTGATATTGCAAGTGAATATATTGATTATATGGAGAGCCTTGCTGAATCAATTTTAGAAGGTTTAATTAAGTCATTTTATATTATAAAATATGAAAATGACAAAATGTGTTTAATAGGAAAACCATTGAAAGTTATTGACCATCATATAATATGTATTAATAATCGAGAAATAGTATTGCACAAAGAAGATTATTTGCTTGCAGTTAAAGGAAATATAATAAAAGTATTAACAATAAAATCAATTCAGAAAGATGGGGTAGATATTGAACATATTAAGGAAAAAAATGTTGATATAGGGGTAGGATTTGAGAAAAGAGTAGATTTAAATGTGGATGAAAAATATGAGTTTTACTGTGAAAAATAATCTTTAATGTGTGAATAATTAAAAAGTAGTTTGGTATAATATTAATTTTCAAAAGTTTATGGACAACAAAATGACAATATAATCCTTTGAAAATTTATGCAATAGATAGAAATTATTTAAAAACTCAGGAAATTTGCCATTATAGCCATCAAAAAACATTACAAAACAACTTGGCAAAGAGAGTTTCAATAATTAATTAAAATGCCGAAATCCTGTATTTATGCGGGCTTCCGGCATTTGCTTTATCAAATGGCTTTAGTTTGGCTCTATTTGTGGGGAGAGTAATGAGTTGGAGGTATAGTAATGGATAATCTGGAAGTAAGATTTTATGATACAGTTAATGATGAACTATTGAAATTTGCAGTTATTATCTCGCAGAGTAACGGTAAGTGGGTTTTCTGCAAACATAAAGAAAGAGATACATATGAAGTGCCGGGAGGGCATAGAGAAGCTGGGGAGAACATTTTTGAAACAGCTAAAAGAGAGTTGCAGGAAGAAACAGGTGCAGTTAGATTTGAGATAAAGCCAATCTGTGTTTACTCAGTAACAGGTAAGAACAGAGTAAATGATACAGGTGAAGAAACATGTGGACTGCTTTGTTTTGCAGAGATAACAGAATTTGCGAAAGAGTTACATAGCGAAATGGAGAAAGTTGTGCTTATGGATGAGTTGCCTGAGAACTGGACATATTCGTTGATACAGCCGAAACTTATTGAGGAATGGGAAAGAAGAGAAAAGGTAAAGAGATAATAAGAAACGATATTATAGAATATTTGCAGAAAGAAGTTTATTGTAGATGCAAGCAGCCAACTAATAAATTTGTAATAGGGTGCTATTACCATATTGAAGCTGTGGTGAAAAATGCAGAGATATTGGCAGGAAAACATGGAACTGATAAGGAAGTAGTGATTATAGCTGCATGGTTACATGATATAGCTTTGATAACTGACTATGCCATGTATGAGGAATATCATAAATATGGAGCAGATATTGCTAAAGAAATTTTAAATGAACTTAATTATGATAAAAAAATGGCATTAGTACAAAAATGCATTTTAAATCATAGAGGAAGTGTAAAGCTTAAAAGAAACAGTATTGAAGAATTGTATGTAGCAGATGCCGATGCAATTTCACATTTTGATAGTGTGCCAAGTTTACTTTATTTAGCTTATGTAGAGAAAGGGATGGATATAGAGCATGGGGTGGATTTTGTGAGGAAAAAGCTTGAACGAAGTTGTTATTAGGAAAGCTGTGGAATGCAAATATATTATTGAATATTATCAGTTTAGGGATGGCGCACTGGATTTTCAAGGTTTGGCTCGATTTTTTATTTACAAGAAATAGGTGCAGAAAATGAATTATATAAACGAAAATGTGAAAGTAAAGAAATTTGCAAAGAAAGCAATTAAAAAAGATAACAGAATAGTGATTGTTATTAATTAGGACAAATGATATATTTAATAAAGTAATATATAATAAATATTATACAGAAAGGAAGAAAAATATGAATAAAAAGCCAATATTAGCGATTTGTTATGATTTTGATAAAACATTATCTCCAAATGATATGCAGGCACAGGGATATATACAATCAATAGATTATGATGTATCAGAGTTTTGGAAACAATCAAATCAATTAGCTGCAGAAAATGATATGGATCAGAATTTGGCTTACATGTATATGATGCTTGACAGATCAAGAGGAAGAGTATTATTTACAAAAGAAACATTACATGAAAATGGCAGAAAAGTACAATTATTTCCAGGTGTTAGAACATGGTTTGATAGAATAAATCAATATGGAGCGGATAAAGGTGTAGAAGTAGAGCACTATATTATATCATCTGGTTTAAAGGAAATGATTGAGGGAACAGAAGTAGCAGATAAATTTACGAAAATATATGCCAGTTCATTTTATTTTGATAATGCTGGCGTGGCTGTATGGCCGGCTCAGGTTGTAAATTATACCAATAAAACCCAGTTTTTATTTAGAATAGAAAAGGGAGTCCTCAATGTAAATAATCAGGGAGTTAATTCATATTTTGAACCTAATCAATATAGAGTGCCTTTTAGAAATATGGTATATATTGGAGACAGTGATACGGATATACCTTGCATGAAACTTGTTAATATAAATGGTGGACATTCAATAGGGGTATATAATTCAGAAACTAAAGATAAGTCAAAAGTATTTAAAATGCTTGATGAAAATAGAATAAAATATTTTGCTACGGCAGATTATACAGAGGGATCAAAGCTTGAGTGCCTGGTAAAACGGATAATAGATAGAACCATTTCAAATGAGATTTTGGAAAGTATTCATTATGATTGTATTTCAGAAAAAAAAGAAGAGACAAAAGGACAAAGTGAAGATGAACTTAAGAAAGAAGAACTAATTAATAAACTTGAAGATAGTTCAAACTTTGCAAATACACATGCTATTATAGAACAATTATCTAATATTATAGAATGGTCAGAAGCTCAGAAATCTAAATTATTCAAGATTGCACTTGAAAATAACCAAGTTACATATATTCTGAAAGATAATGATGTAAAAGCATTTTATGATATGATATGTAAAGATAATGATAGTGAAGAGGCTAAGAAAATAAAAGAGATTATGAATGACTAGAATAGATTAAGAAAAGTCATTTATGAATTCAAAGGTACTATTTTGAATAATTTTTTCTAATAACAACCAGAAACAGTGAGGCCTAAATGGATACAAGATACTATATGATTATTATCAAGGGTGAGATAAAGACAACCGAAGTAATGTCATGTGTGTACGATACCAATGTACATAAATGGAACGTGAAATTTAATAATGGGAAAAGCTATCTCTATGCATATATGAATGTTGAGAAATTAACTAAGCCGGATGTTTTAAATCCTAAGTTGTATCGTATTAGCAGAGAGGGACGGGAGTTTTTTGATATAGATGCAATATCTGTGTTCAGAGGCAGACAGGAGTCTTATTGGCATATTTGTTTTAAAGACGGCAGTGAACGGGATTACCATGAGAGCGATTTGCATATTGCAGAGTCATGCCTGAATGATAAAAGGTCTGCCGATGTATTCCAATATATAAAGCAGATTGCTGAATTGAGTAATATTAGAAATGAAGAGACGGGGGAAAAATTATTACCTAAAAGATTTGATAAAATTACTTATGTTGGTAATGAGGTTGCATTAGCGAAATATTTGAATCCTTCTTTATTGAATACTGATAAAAGAGGGGGAGAATATGTTCCGATATTTCCATTTGGCTGTAATAACAGTCAGTATAATGCTGTAAAAAATGCGATGGAGAATCAGATAAGTGTAATACAAGGACCGCCGGGAACAGGTAAAACACAGACGATATTAAATATTATCGCTAATATATTGATGCTGGACAAAACGGTACAGATTGTATCTAATAATAATTCTGCAACTGAAAATGTATATGACAAACTGTCTTCGCCACAGTATAATCTGGGATTTGTTGCTGCAACACTGGGAAGTTCTAAAAATAAGAAAACATTTGTTGAGCATCAGGATTCATCTTATCCTGATTTTTTAACTTGGAAAATGTCTGAAGAATTTGGTGAAATGCGTAAGAAAATATCAGAGCAATCCGCTAGGTTAAAAGAATTTTTTGATAAACAGGAAAAACTTGCTTATTTAAGGCAGGAATTATCTCAATTAGTTACAGAACAGCAATATTTTAACCAGTATGTTGAAGAATCCGATGTTAATACAGATAATATAAAGTGCAAGAAAATGTTATCATCAAAACAATGGATGATGTTATGGCAGGAGTGTCAGGCAATATCAGAGGAGAAAAAGACAATAGGATTCTGGTTTAAAATAAAGACATTTTTCAAGTATGGCATAACACACTGGAGTTTTTATAAGCAGGAATTTTCAAAGATAATTACAACATTTCAGGCTATGTATTATAAGGCAAAAGAAAAAGAATTATCTAAGCAGATTTCAGATATTGAGGGATATTTAAACGGTGTTGATAAGCATTTGCTTAACGATTTATGTGACAATTCAATGATTTTACTAAAAGACAAGCTGGCAAGAAGATATGAAGGGAACGACAGCCGGAGAGTATTTAGTGAGGATAATCTGTGGAAGGAATCCAATGATGTATTGAAGGAGTATCCGGTTATATTAAGTACCACATTTTCATCGAGAAATAGTCTGAATTCAGATGTGGTATATGATTATCTTATTATGGACGAGGCATCACAGGTAGATATTGCAACAGGGGCTTTAGCACTTTCTTGTGCGAGAAATGTGGTTATTGTGGGAGATACTAAGCAGCTTCCAAATGTTGTTACAGAAGATATGAGGGTCAGAGCAAAAGCTATATTTGATACATATAATCTGAAAGAAGGATATCAGTTTACAAAGAGCTTTTTGCAGTCAATTCTGGATATTATGCCTGATATAACACAGACATTATTGCGAGAGCATTATAGGTGTCATCCTAAAATAATTAATTTCTGCAATCAGAAATTTTATCGTGGTGAACTGATTATTATGACAAAGGATAATGGTGAAGATGATGTTTTGTCAGTTGTGAAAACAGTTGCCGGAAATCATGAACGAAATCATTACAGTCAGCGTCAGATAGATGTTATAAAAAATGAAATTATGCCTAAATATAACTTCAACCCGGAAGAAACAGGGATTATTACTCCGTACAGGAATCAGGTTGAAGCATTGAACAGGGAGATAACAGATATTGATGCAGCTACCGTACATAAGTTTCAGGGCAAGGAGAAAGACAATATTATTATATCCACTGTAGATGATGAAATATCAGATTTTGCGGATGATCCGTATTTGATTAATGTTGCAGTTTCAAGGGCAAAAAAGAAACTGATGTTGGTTGTGACTGGAAATGAGCAGTCAAAAGAACACAATATAACAGATTTAATAGATTACATTCAGTATAATAATTTTGAAGTTGTTGAGAGTAAGATTTATTCAATCTTTGATTATCTTTACAAGCAGTATACTGAGGAAAGAATAGCATATTTGCAGAAATATAAAAAGATATCAGAATATGACTCTGAGAATCTTATGTATTCATTGATACAGGAAATAATTGCTGATAATAAATATTTAAGTTTAGATGTTGTTTGTCATTTTCCATTGAATATGCTGATTAAAAATCCTCAACTATTAAATGACAGGGAGTGCCAGTATGCAATGAATCCAGCAACACATCTGGATTTTCTGATTTACAATATAATCAGTAAAAAGCCGGTTTTAGCGATTGAAGTTGATGGATATGAATTTCATAAAAAGGATACCGTACAGGCTTCAAGAGATTTATTAAAGGATCGCATAATGGATTTGTATGAAATTCCATTATTAAGATTTAAGACTAATGGCTGTGGTGAAAGAGAAAAGATTGTAGGAATGTTGGATAAGCTAGTTGGATAGTCGAGAGAAAATAATCCTATTATAGTGGAGATATCGTACTAAACTTTGAAAGTTTGGTACGATTTTTATATTTATAAGAAAGAGAATGCTCAAAAAGGATTAAAATATTATTGTAGGGAACTTCTTGTAGATTAACAGAAAAATAGGTAAAATATTTTAGTTAAGTTAAATATAAAAATAAATGAGAGTCACCTTAGAGTGGCTCTTATTTTGTATATTTTTAATAAACAGTATATAACAGTTGACAACACACATCAACTGTTATATACTGTTTATTGCAAAGGAGAAAAGAAAATATGCATATTATATTAAATCATTCTTCCATGGTTCCGATTTACGAACAGCTTATGGAACAGATAAAGTCAGAGATTATCCAGTCTGTATTAAAAGAGGGAGAGGTGCTTCCGTCTGTGAGGACGCTTGCAGGGGAGCTTCGCATCAGCGCACTGACCGTAAAGAAAGCCTATGACAAGTTAGAAGAGGAAGGTTTTGTTACGACTGTTCACGGAAAGGGAACGTATGTGACCGCTTCGGATAAACAGCTTGCATCGGAGGCGAGGAGACTCGCAGTGGAGGAAGACTTTGACAAAGCCATTGACCGGGCAGTGGCAATTGGCATGAATAAAGAAGAAATCTTAGAGGTTGTAAAGCTTATACTTGATGAGAAATAGAAAGGCGAATTATGATAACAATGCAGAATGTCCGAAAGAAATATAAGGACTTTGAACTGGAACTATCTTTGGAAATACCAGAGGGGAGAATTACAGGGTTTGTAGGAAAAAACGGCGCAGGAAAAAGTACGGCAATTAAACTGATACTTGGACTGGTAAAGCCGGATGCTGGAAAGATTTGTGTGTTTGGTAACGAAGGTGGAGAGCTTCCGGCTGCGGTAAAGCAGAAAATCGGAGTATCTTTGACGGAGTCGGGCTTTAGTTCACAGTTTACGGTGGAAGATGTCTGGCATATCCTTGCTAAAATGTATCCTGATTTCCAGAAGGATTTTTTTGACCAAAAATGTGATGTGTTAAAGCTTCCTCGGAAGAAGAAATTAAAAGAATTTTCCACCGGTATGAAAGCAAAACTGAGGGTGTTGACGGCAATCAGTCATAAAGCCGATTTGTTGATTTTAGATGAGCCGACAGCAGGACTTGATGTGGAAGCACGAAATGAAATACTTGATTTGCTGCGTGAATATATAGCGCAGGATGAGAAGCGCACAATATTGATTACATCGCACATTTCCACAGATTTGGAGTCACTTTGTGACGACATTTATCTCATTCATGACGGAAAAATTATTTTGCATGAGGATACAGATGTTATTTTAGAGCAGTATGGCATTTTAAAGGTGGATGAGGAGCAATATAGGACATTAGACAAGACAGCAGTCATAAGAGCGCAGAAAGAAACCTATGGTTACGCCTGCTTTACTAATGACAGAAGATTTTATCAGGAAAATTATCCGCAGATTGTGGTGGAGCATGGTGGAATTGATGAATTAATTCTTATGATGACGGGAGGGTACAGATAATGGCAGGGTTAATAGAAAAAGATATCCGGTTAATGAGGTGTAATAAACAGGCAGTAATTCTCCTTCTTATCATTGGAGTGGTGATAGGGTTACAGAACGAAGCAGTTATCCTGGGGTGGCTGCCGTTTGCAATTAGTATTCTTCTGATAAATACAGTTACCTATGACGAGCTTGATAAAGGATATGGATTTTTGATGACTTTGCCGATTGATGCAGAAATGTATGTGAGGGAAAAGTATATTTTCTGTCTTACAGGAGGAACGGTTTCATGGCTTGTGGCAGCGGGACTTTACATAATCTTGGAAATGAGACAACAGATGCCGATAGACATGACTTCCCAGATTCCTATGGTATTGGTGTTCCTGCCGGTTACGGCATTGTTGATTGCATTATTGATTCCGCTGCAGCTAGTATCCGGAGTAGAAAAGAGCAGAGTAGTCATTTCGGGGGTATGCGGTGTAATGGGAGCGTCTGTCATTGCATTTGCGGAGCTGGTAAAGACAAATGTATTAAGTGCATTTTCGTTTTTGAACCAGATGAATGGCTGGATACTTGCAGGAATTGCAGTGGTGGTGACAGTACTTCTCATTTTGCTCTCTTATGCAATTAGTGTGCGGATTATGGAAAGAAAAGAATTTTAGAAAATATATAAGCGGGACATTCATAAAAGAGTGCCCCGCTTATTAACGCATATTAGAAATTATCTCCATTCCATCCCCAGTTAGAAACAGCCTGATATTTTACATATACATGATCTGGTGCAATTCCAAGAACATCTTTAAAAATGTCACATATCTGGCCAGTCAGTTTAGAAAAGGCAGATGGGTTCTCACTGCCATAAACGCTGACCTCGACCATAGCTATAGGCTCGGCATTGCTTCCTCTGAAGTAGAGCTTGTAGTCAGGTTCAAAGCCGACCATGAGCCAGCTTTCTGACTTGCCGGGAATTGTCTGGATAGCCTGACCTAAACGTATTTTGATTTCAGATTCCTGTGCTTCTGTAAGAGAAGTGCTTATCTTAGAATTGATAAATGGCATATGTTACCTCATTTCTGCGCCGCAGGCGCGTGTATTCATGTGATGATTATAGCACTTTACATATGTCAAAGAAATATATTAATTGTCAGTACCTTCTTTGATGCCGTGGCGCTCTGCATATCCAGTCAGTATAAGTGTGAGCGCACCGTCGCCTGTTACATTGCAGGCTGTTCCGAAGCTGTCCTGAAGTGCAAATATTGTAAGCATAAGGGCAGTTCCAGTGTCGTTAAATCCAAGCACGCCGGTAATAAGTCCGAGCGAAGCCATAACTGTTCCGCCAGGTACGCCAGGTGCGCCGATTGCAAATATTCCGAGAAGCACGCAGAACAGAATCATAGTTCCGGCTGATGGAATAGTGCCATACAAAATCTTTGATACAGTCATGCAGAAAAATACCTCTGTCAGCACTGATCCGCACAAATGTATATTTGCAAATAAAGGAATTCCAAAAGAGACCATGTCCTTTCTCAAAACCTTTGATTTTCCGGCACACTGGAGTGCAACTGCGAGTGTGGCAGCAGATGACATTGTTCCAATTGATGTAAGGTATGCAGGACCGTAATGTCTGATTACTTCAATCGGGTTCTTCTTAGAATACAATCCTGCGATTGTGTAAAGCAGAGTCATCCAAATGTAATGTCCGATTAATACAATAATTATGATTTTCAGGAACACAGGAACCTGCTTTGTTATTGAACCTTCGTATGAGAGTCCGCAGAAAGTAAGTCCGATGAAAAATGGAAGAATTGGTATCATGATTCTTGAAACTATCGCAAGTACGATTTTCTGGAATTCTTCAAGAATATTTGAAATCAATTCTGCTTTTGTCCATGCGGCAGCAAGTCCAATCATAATTGAGAACACAAGTGCACTCATAACAGGCATTATCTGCGGGATTGATAATTCGAAAACCGCAGCCGGAAGCTCTTTCAATCCATCAGCAGTAGAGGATATTGACAAATGTGGTATCAAAAGATATCCGGATGCTGTAGAGAAAAGTGCAGCACCAACTGATGATGTATATGCGATTGTAACAGCAATCAGAAGAAGCTTTGATGCATTTTTACCCATCTGAGTAATCGAAGGTGCAATAAATGCAATGATTATCAGCGGTATGCAGAAATTAATTATCTGATTGAGAATATATTTCAGAGTTACAACAATATTCAAAATGGCGCGTGAAAATGAATTGCCATCAGTTGAACTTAACAGTAGTCCCACCATGACGCCGGCAATAACGCCCACAAGCAATTTGAACGGCAGGCTGCGAAAAAAACTATTTTTCTTCATTTAATAAATCTCCTTCATTGGTGTAGTTAATAAAAATTATAATATAGGCCGGAGAAAATAACAATGGAAAGGTTTGGGGGATTAATATAGATGAGTTTTGTTAATTAGATTATGCAAGTATTTACCAGGTGATATATAAGGGGATTCTCTAAAAAACCAGTAAATACCTGAAGTTAGAGGCTTATTTGTCTCGTGGTAATAAATAAATTAATTGGCTGGTATTTTTGGGGAAAATGGACTAAAATAGGCAATGAGAGATTTAAGCATGATTGAAAAGGCTTAAATTCGTTGGATTAACATTAACATGAGATGTATTGAAATCTATTTTGGAAGATTTCCACGAACTGCAATTTTAAAGATTAACATTAACATGAGATGTATTGAAATAGGTTTAACAAACACATTATCTAGTTGTATAGATGTGATTAACATTAACATGAGATGTATTGAAATGTAAATCCATTTGGAAATTCCTTACACCCTATAAGGATTAACATTAACATGAGATGTATTGAAATAAAATCCTGTATGACCACTTATTTTAGCAGTATAATTGATTAACATTAACATGAGATGTATTGAAATTACAATTCGATGTTCCGTGAGGAATTAGCATATAAGATTAACATTAACATGAGATGTATTGAAATTGAAAGATGATGAAAAGGAGGAATAATCATGAATGATTAACATTAACATGAGATGTATTGAAATTGCGACCAGTACAAGAACCGTACAGAGGCATACAGATTAACATTAACATGAGATGTATTGAAATTAGGCTTTGTCGATTGCTGCTGCAATGAGTTCTCGATTAACATTAACATGAGATGTATTGAAATCATAAAAATGTTCGCTGTTGTCCGACTTTTCCCATGATTAACATTAACATGAGATGTATTGAAATAGGTTGTCGGATGAACGACGCAACTCGATGATGTGATTAACATTAACATGAGATGTATTGAAATAGGGATATGACCTGCAATCCGGACGATTGAGAGAGGATTAACATTAACATGAGATGTATTGAAATCATGCAAACATGATGACTGATGCAATGGATGCAGCGATTAACATTAACATGAGATGTATTGAAATCCTCAAGGTCTGACAGGAACGCCGATGCATTGTGGATTAACATTAACATGAGATGTATTGAAATTGTCGTAAGGTTTCGCTACTGCTAATACTAAGATTGATTAACATTAACATGAGATGTATTGAAATCTGTTTATATTGCCTAAATAAATAGTAGACGCTTTGATTAACATTAACATGAGATGTATTGAAATGAAAAACCATTTGGGAAACTGGCACATCCCACTAGATTAACATTAACATGAGATGTATTGAAATGGCGTTGCATTCTTTCTTTGTGCCATTTCTGCGCTGATTAACATTAACATGAGATGTATTGAAATAAGAATATATGAAGCAGCTAGTCAAGAAGGTTGGCGATTAACATTAACATGAGATGTATTGAAATGTGGAAAAGAGCTGTATTCGCATTATGACAGGGTGATTAACATTAACATGAGATGTATTGAAATGCAACAGGAACATCATTTAAGGCGGTTCAACCTAGATTAACATTAACATGAGATGTATTGAAATAATCACTAATATTATTACCGTGACAAGTTTCTAACGATTAACATTAACATGAGATGTATTGAAATTAGCAATATCTCTTAGCTTCTCATATATGCTATCGGATTAACATTAACATGAGATGTATTGAAATGGGTAGATTCCAGAGCAGGGAATACGCTAAGAAGATGATTAACATTAACATGAGATGTATTGAAATTTCGCTTTAAGCTCTCCCGCTGCCGTTGTTGCTGGATTAACATTAACATGAGATGTATTGAAATTATGCAGACAAGAGGACAAAGCGGAATACTGTATAGATTAACATTAACATGAGATGTATTGAAATTTAAATAAGCCCATAAATGTCCACCAGTGCATATATGATTAACATTAACATGAGATGTATTGAAATCACCAGAAACAATCCTCTTCTACTCTGCTACAGGTAGATTAACATTAACATGAGATGTATTGAAATGATACATGGCTTGCAGTAGGCAGTTACATACTTCGATTAACATTAACATGAGATGTATTGAAATATATGGACATATAACATAAGCGCGGCTGCACTTGCGATTAACATTAACATGAGATGTATTGAAATTGAGCAGTATTTGTTACAGAAAATGGAACATAAAGGATTAACATTAACATGAGATGTATTGAAATACAATAAGCTACAATTCAGAAGAGTTTTTAAAAGGATTAACATTAACATGAGATGTATTGAAATTTTCCCCCTTAACCATAAACAGAAACGCAATGTGATTAACATTAACATTAACATGAGATGTATTGAAATGCAAAGAAAGCTACGCTATCCCTTATGGGATTTGAGATTAACATTAACATGAGATGTATTGAAATATATATTTTCGATTTCTGTTCTATGATTATATGGGATTAACATTAACATGAGATGTATTGAAATGAAAACTGGCGCACCCAACAATAGGGTATCCATATGGATTAACATTAACATGAGATGTATTGAAATTGGCGAATATGACAAAGAAACTAATATGCAGGATAAAGATTAACATTAACATGAGATGTATTGAAATCCTTTTATAGACTTAAAAATATTGTCTATTGCACTGATTAACATTAACATGAGATGTATTGAAATAGTACGCGCATATGTGCGCGTGTGTATGTGTGTATAGATTAACATTAACATGAGATGTATTGAAATCAGCATTTGTAAGACCATAAAGCTCTCCTTCGACTGATTAACATTAACATGAGATGTATTGAAATGCTTGATACAACACATCGCTAGGTATGCCATATCCGATTAACATTAACATGAGATGTATTGAAATTTTCCACGCTTTAATGTCTAATTTAGGAGATATACAGGATTAACATTAACATGAGATGTATTGAAATTTTAATTTTTCCTCCGATTTTTAAAAAATATTTCATGATTAACATTAACATGAGATGTATTGAAATCATTATCCGACATATGCTTTACTATACCAAACCGCGATTAACATTAACATGAGATGTATTGAAATTCATATACAGAATAATCATCCAACGAATAAGCAACAGATTAACATTAACATGAGATGTATTGAAATAATCTTGGTTCATTACAGCTTATTGATAGTGGCAGGATTAACATTAACATGAGATGTATTGAAATCTAATGTGTCAAGCCTCGTCCCATCTTTCAGGTTGGGGATTAACATTAACATGAGATGTATTGAAATTAAGTTGACCGAATGGCAACAAACAGATTGCCGCCGATTAACATTAACATGAGATGTATTGAAATTATAGCTTTTTATACTCTATACCGCTGCCATAGAGCGATTAACATTAACATGAGATGTATTGAAATAAGATTGGGTAAAAAGGAGAAAAAAATAATGAACACTGATTAACATTAACATGAGATGTATTGAAATCCAAGAACCTTTGTTAATCTTTCAGTGTCGTGTGTGATTAACATTAACATGAGATGTATTGAAATAGTTTCTTGTTAATTTCATCCTGAACATCTAAATTGATTAACATTAACATGAGATGTATTGAAATTTCCATGTCTGCTTATAGACTGCATCCACAACACGATTAACATTAACATGAGATGTATTGAAATCAGAAAACTATGATACCACAACCACGAATGGAAGAGATTAACATTAACATGAGATGTATTGAAATTCCGTTCAGGCGGTCGGCAAGGTTCGACGCCCTGCGGATTAACATTAACATGAGATGTATTGAAATATTTCTTGTTCTTGCTCTTTATATTTCCGCATTTCGATTAACATTAACATGAGATGTATTGAAATAAGACTACTGTTGTCTTTCCAGCAAGCAGCGAGCTGGATTAACATTAACATGAGATGTATTGAAATATGAATCTGTATATAAGATAAAGTAGAGCGACAATGATTAACATTAACATGGGATGTATTGAAATCATTTTCCTGTCTGCTTTGTATGCTCGTTAATCTTAGATTAACATTAACATGAGATGTATTGAAATGCCCAATCTACCGGGCAATTATCAGGTCCCCAGAGATTAACATTAACATGAGATGTATTGAAATATTATATTTTCTATGTGAACTTTTATTTATACATCTTAAGATTATTAATATTTAAAGAAAAAAACAGAAAGTTTGTTAAGCTGTATAATATTTGGTTTGTATACATCATTAATATATGATAAACAAATTTTAAATTGGTAAAAGTTTTTATAATTAAAATATAAGTGATATATATTTAATAGTAATAATTACATATTTGTCGAATTTTGTCGAAATATTTTGATTGAGCTATACCAAATGTTGTATTAAAATAAATACATAGAGTTCGTTGAATAGTTAATTAATATAATTCACATCATATGTTAAGGTTTATTCTTCATTGAACACATCAGAAAACATGTTTCAATACATCATAAGTTAAGGTTAATCAGATGTAATAGAATAATACCATATTATTATGTAAAAAAGAATAATAAGTATTGTAATCTTAATAAGATGGTGATATATTAAACAAATCAGATAACATTGAATTGAAAAAGAGAGGAGGCAGAAATGAAGATAAGTGTTTTCGAGTTAAGATTGAAAGTCTATACATTAGTAGATATAAATCTTGAAGAAGTCCTTTTGGCAGAAGCAGAATATATAGATTCTGCTTTTGCGCTGGATGACGAATGGCTTAGATTCCACGAGAATAATGAATACAAGAATTATACATTCAGTGGACTTTATCCCTTAGCAAAGGACGGCATATACAAGAAGGATAATGTATATACAATTACAATCAGGACGGTGGATTCTCGCTTGGAACAGTATATGAGAAAGACGCTTGCTAATCATTATACCGATAAGATGAAAGGTCTCACGATAACATCAAGAATTATACCTAAGAAGTTTATCAATCAGTTGTATACGCTTACACCGGTTATCCAGAAATATGATGGAGGTTATTGGAAGAAGGCAGTATCGATTGATGAATACGAGAAAAGGCTATTTGCAAATGCGGTTAAGAAATACAATGCATTTACAGGGGAGAAGATAGACGAGGACTTTCAGCTATATAATGAGATAAGTTTTATTAATAAGAAGCCAGTGAAATTCCCATGCAAAGGAATTGTGTTACTTGGGGATAAAATTAATCTAAAGATTGAAGATAACATGCAAGCCCAGGAACTGGCTTATTTTCTGATGGGAACAGGCCTGGGAGAAACTAACTCAAGAGGAGCAGGGTTCTGCAATTACAGATGGCTGTAGGGGGTGATTGATTGTTAAAGGATTGCATTGAGATTTTCCAGAAAAAGATAGAACATATGGGGAATGAATGTGGGAATGCAGATGCACTTATATTAGATAATTACATACCGGCTGATGGGGATTACATAGTAGTAAAGAAAGATGGAAGCGTAGTCAGATGTTCAATTAAGATGGACAAGAAGGCTGGCAGACCTGTAAAGGACTTATCTGATGGAGACAGCCAGTATGAAAATATTGTTTTTTACGATTATCATAGCAGGCTGGTAAGTATGGATAAACCACAGGATCCGAAAAAGGTTATTCATTCTAATAATTATCTGTCATTCTGGATCAAGAAAGAAAGTTTAACTAATGGAAAGCTTAATATGGAAGGAATCGACCGGTATTTTGATATATTATCCAATCCAAGGGTTAAATATAAGAATGCCAAGGATTCCAAGATGTACGATTACATTTTTCCAGTAGTAGGTGAGGTTAATCAGGAAAAACTGGAACAATGCAGAAACTGGATTAAACAGCATATTTTTAATATGCAGGATTTTGGCATAGATATTTCAGGCAAGAATTACCTTAAGGTTTTCTTTGAGGATGATAGAGATTTATATATTAATGAAGAAAAGCGATATCTGATGACCAAGATTTATAACAAGAATGATTACAATATAGATATTGATGAGCAGATATACGGACTTCCTAATGATAATCTGGCATTGAATTCGAAGAAGCCATATATGGAGCATAAGACAAGGAAAAATGTTGTGCCTTATCTTATAACACCAGAAGAGGCTGCAACACAGAGAAAGTTTTTTGATTATCTCATGAATGAAGCCAACCGCGGATATACTAACATATTTTTTGACAGTGATGAAGATGAGATTATTCCAAAGAAGCCGGGAGAATTTATCACAGATGATTTCTCAGGATTTTTTATTCAGATTCAGAAAGGAAAAGAACTGTCTATCCGGCATCAGGATGCAATTGTTGATTATAAGTACAATCTTTATAAGCATTTTCAGTACAGAGATGTGATTGGAAGTGCAAAAGATGAAGAGATTTTCAAAGAGTATGTTAATAAGAAACAGATGCTTGCTGTGTTAGATGAGGTTATATTTTCTAAATGTCTTTCAAGAAATTTCTTTACAGATGATATTAATGTGAATCCTGAGTTGAAAAGAAATATTATTATGTCAAGAGATGCAATATTTGCATGGCTTTATAAGGGACAGGAACAAGGAGTAGACGCAGTACTTCATAATGTATGTATTAATACTGTCAGGGATTCAATCAATAATGGCTATATGAATAAAGTTAATATGCAGTTTAATTTTATGAAGTCGCTAGAAGAATATTTTGGAGGGGTAAATATGGCGGACAGATATAGTGATATTAGAAAAAATCTTAGTGATAAGATTAATAAAAAAGGATATAGTCAGATAGAAAGTGATGAAGAATACTTCTATGCTGTAGGACAGCTCGTGTATTATTTCATATCTTTGAATAAATCAAAAGACAAGAAACATTCTCTGGCCAATCCATTTTTCAATGCACGAAATAATGAACTATTACAGAAGAAGATTACGCAGTTCTTTAAGAAGTACAATTACATAATAGGAACTACTAACCGAAGATTTAATAATCTGTATTCAATGGTTTCATCATATGAATTGACAGGAAGAGTTAAGAGCGAAGAGATTATAGCAGGTTATATAAGCAGTAATTTAATATACGATTCAGCTAATAAAGAGGAGGATTAATATGGATAAGAGAGTATACGGTGTATTAGGAATTTCATCTATAATGGCAAACTGGAATGCAGATTTTACAGGCTATCCAAAGAGTACACAGAATGGTGATGTGTACGGAAGTGACAAGGCGTTAAAGTATCCTATGAAGAAAATGTGGAATGATGAGGGCAAGAAAGTCCTTTATATCAAATCTATGAAGTTTTCAGCAGATGGGTCACTTGTCCCAAAGACATTAAAAGAAAGATATGAAGAAATATTTGCAGTTAAGGATCTGAAGGATACTAAGGAGTCTAAAGAAGTACTTAGTAATCTTATGACAGCAGTTGATGTTAAGAATTTTGGAGCTACATTTGCAGAATCAAAGAATAATTTCTCTATAACCGGAGCTGTACAGTTTGGACAGGGCTTTAACAAATATGAAGACACAACTGCAGAGGAACAGCAGATTTTATCACCATTTAGAGATGGCAGCAAGGATAGTGAGAAGGATTCAGAGGCTAAGAATTCAACACTTGGAACTAAGATAACAAGTGACGAAGCACACTATTTTTATCCATTTGTAATTAATCCAATGGCATATAAAGAGTTCGTGCAGTTAGGTGTAACTGATGGATACACTGAGGAAGATTATCAGAATTTTAAGAGAACAGCACTTGTTTCAGCAACATCATATGCAACTAATGCGAAGGAAGGCTGCGAGAATGAATTTGCATTATTCGTTGAGACTGAGTCGGATATGTATCTTCCTAATCTTACAGAATACATCACATTTGAAAAAGGAGACAAGCTTAATACTATTGATATAAGCGAGGTTGCAAGCATTATTAATGCAGTTAAAGATAGAGTTAAGAGTGTGGAGGTATATTATAATCCATATACAACTAATCTTGTATCTGGAATTGAAGACGAGAAGGTCTTTAATATAATTACTTTAAAAGAGGTGTAATATATGGAGGCTGTTAGATTTACACTGAGTGGCAGGACAGCTTTTTTCAAGAAGCCAGAGGTTAATGCATATTATTATTTTACATACAGCCAGATTCATAAGATTGCACTGATGGGAATGTTTGGTGCAATATTAGGATATGGTGGATATGCACAGAAAAACTGGCAGATAATGAAAAAAGGACAGAAAATAGCTGTCGAATATCCTGAGTTTTACGAAAAACTGCATGAATTAAAGATTTCTATTGTTCCAAAAAATGAGAGGGGATATATTCCGAAGAAAGTTCAGATATTTAACAATTCTGTTGGATATGCAAGTGAGGAACAGGGAGGAAATCTTATAATAAAAGAGCAGTGGCTTGAAAATCCTGAGTGGGATATTTATGTACTGATTGATTGTGACGAGGCAGAAAAACTGGCTGGGTTTTTAGAACAGAGCAGATGTATTTATTATCCTTATCTTGGAAAGAATGACCACCCGGCTGACATTACTAATGTGAGCAGGGTAAATGTGCAAGAGGCTGATATTAATGAGGTAGCTATAACCAGCATGTTTCCTAAGAATATTGGCAGCGTTCTTATGCCAGATGAAGAAGATGAGATAGAGATTTTTAAATATACAGAAAAACTGCCGGTTGCATTAAATGGCTATACTAATCTTTATGAATATAAAGATTTCTGTTATACGAACATGACAGTAAGTATAGAGAATGGAAATGTATATAAACAGGGAAATAATATATTGTCATTTTATTAAATTATTATAAGCCGCATCAGGCAGTCTGAATGTTTTAAAATGCAGAGTTTTAAGGCAGGCAGATTATTTGGTGCGGCTTTTTTAAGTAAGGGGATATTAAGTATGGATATCAGCAGATATATGATACCGGTTGAACAATTAATTAATTGCAGCGAACAGTGTTTTGCACATTTATCAGAAGATGGAACACAAAAAGAGACTTTGAAAGAGCATACCCAGCGAAGTCAGAAATATTGGCTGTTAATAGCTAAGAATAAATGTATTGACGAAATTATGGAAAGATTCGAAGAAGAATATTTTGAAAATCTGTCTCAGGATTGCAGAAATATATTTGAAGAAATGACTATTAATATAGTTACAATGCATGATTTGGGCAAGGTCAATCCTGCTTTCCAGAAGAAAAAGATGGGTAATATCTGGTATAAGGATATGACGCCGGATAACAATATCGGCAGTAAACATTCGATTGTTTCATCTATATTTTACCTTGATTATTATCTTGATTTTATTAAGAGAATGATTGATGAAGAAAAAATTACCAAAGCGGAATCTGAGAATATCAAGGATTTTGCTTATATGTATTCGTATATTATTTCAAGACATCATGGTGGACTTACTGAATTTGAGAAGTATTTAGATGAACTTTCTGGAAAGAGTGATGATAGCGATAATTTAGGAAAGCGTACTTATGACTGGTACACTGAATCTGGTATAAATGCTGTGCTTAGTTATGACAGATATTCAGAAAATGTATTTAAGCTGCGAAGAACATATAAGGAGATGAATAAAAGACTCACATCTGACAGTGACAGAAAATCAGTAATTTTATATGCATGGATAAGGCTGTTATATTCTATGCTTGTTGCGGCAGATTATTATGCAACATCTGAGTATATGACAGGCTGGGAGCAGAACACATTTGGTAATATTAATAACATAGACGAAATAATGAGCGAATATGAGAAAGGCTTGATTCCAAAGAGCATAAGAGAATATGAGAAAACATCATATCCAATAGCGTATGAATTGTTTGGCGGTATAGACAGGAACACTGACATTAATGGAATGAAGGGGATAAATATACTGAGAACAGAGATGTTTTTAGATAGTGAAAATGTTTTGATGAATAATACTGATAAGAATATTTTCTATCTTGAAGCACCTACAGGAAGTGGAAAGAGTAATATGGCTATGAATCTCAGCTTTAAGCTTATGAAAAATTCGCAGGATATTAACAAGATTTTCTACATTTATCCATTTAATACACTTGTTGAGCAGAATATGAATTCACTTGCAAATGTATTTGGCAATAATGAGTCAGTTATGTCGCAGATTGCCGTTGTTAATTCTATTACTCCATATAAAGACATGTCAGATGATGAGTTGGATAAGAACTATCAGAGAATATTGCTTGACAGACAGTTTATGAATTATCCGATAGTGTTATCTACTCATGTGATGTTGTTTAAGACAATGTTCGGGGACAGAAAAGAAGACGCATTTGGATTCCACCAGTTGTGTAATTCAGTAATTGTACTTGATGAAATCCAGAGTTATGACAACAGAATATGGGGTAGAATGATTACATTTTTAAAAGGATTTGCAGAACTTTTAAATATAAAGATTATTATTATGTCTGCAACGCTTCCGAATCTTGAATTGCTGACGGATAACACGGCAGGGGCAGTAAAGCTTATTACAGACAGGGATAAATATTTCAGACACAATATGTTTGCGAAGAGAGTTGAGGTGGACTACAGCCTTTTGGACGAAGATATTACTATAGAAGAACTTGCACAGTATATTGTTGATAATGATCAAAATGCTGGCAGAAAGGTGCTGATTGAGTTCATAAAAAAGAAGAGTGCGGAAGATTTTTACAGGCTGCTGCAGGATATGACTGACAGGCAGATACTTTTAATGACAGGAGACAGCAGTATTCAGGAGAGAAAAGACATGATTGACAATATCAGTAGTATGTCTGATGTTGTGCTTGTTGCCACACAGGTTATTGAAGCCGGCGTTGATATTGACATGGATATTGGATATAAGGATATTTCAAGGCTGGATAGTGAAGAGCAGTTTATGGGAAGAATTAACAGGTCTGGCAAAAAGACAGGAAAGGTGTATTTCTATAATCTTGATAAAGCTAAGAATATTTACAGAAATGACGCAAGAGTTGATACCGACAAGACATTGGAGAATAGTGATATCCGCGAATATCTTAATACCAAAGATTTTTTTAAGTATTATGAAAATGTGATTCTGCCTGTACTGTTGAAATCACAGGAGAAAATAACAGATGATAATATTAAACATTTTTTCAAAGAGGCGGTTGGAAAACTTAATTACCCTTATGCCTGTGAGAAAATGAAACTTATAGAAGATGGGAGAAAGCTCATATCTGTATATTTTGCAAGAAGTATTCAGGCTGGTGATGTTGTTATAGATGGTGCGGATGTATGGAATAAATACAAGGAATTAATAGAAAATCCGGATTTATCATACTCTGAAAGAACGGTAAGAATACATGATGTAAGAAGCAGAATGAATATGTTTATATATCAGTTTAAAGAGGATATTAAGAGTAATATTGAGTGGAATGAGCAGATAGGAGATATATATTACATAGAAGACGGTGAAGATTACTTTGATGATAATGGTGTGCTTAAGAAAGAAATGATAGTAACTGCTGATGAGTTGTTTATATAGGGGGATATATGCAGGTAAATGGAACTTTAATTAATTATTATTTTCATTGCAGACGGCAGTGTTATTTACATGGAAACCGGCTGAATCTTGAAGATAACAGTGAGCAGGTAAAGATTGGAAAGGCTATCCATGAGGAAAAAGCAGGGGATTCAAAGAATTCAGAGATTGCAATAGATAATATAAGGCTGGACAGGCTTACGAAAGAGTATCTTACCGAGGTTAAGAAATCAGACGCTGATGCGGAGGCTGCCAAATGGCAGTTACTTTTTTATCTTAAAGTTCTTAAAAGCAAAGGTATTGAAAGAAAAGGAAGACTGGAATTTGTTGAAAAGAATAAGAAGGATAAGAAAGTAATAATTGTGGAACTAACTGAAGAGATTGAAAAGGAACTTGATAATTATATCAGCAGTATTGAACAGCTTTTAGAACAGGAGAAGCCACCAGAATGTATACAGACAAACACCTGTAAGAAATGTGCATATTATGAGTATTGTTATATCTGATGAAAGCATTTGAAAAACATTTTGCATGATTAAGAGGAGAAAATGTATGGGGAGTACAAAATATATAATGTCAATGGGGGAACTGACAAGAAAAGATAATTCCTTATGTTTCAGGAAGGACGGTAAAAATGTATATATTCCGGTAGAGAATACTAAGGAGATATTCTGTTTTAATGAGGTCAGTATCAATACTAAATTATTGGATTTTCTGTCACAGAATAATATAATAATACATTTTTATAACTATTATGGCGGATATAGTGGTACATACTATCCGAGAGACCATTACTTGAGCGGGAAATTACTGGTGAAGCAGGTACTGAAGTATGAGAATGATCGGATGAGTGTTGCAAGGGCGATTGTTAAGGGAATCGGGCTTAATATTTATGAGGTGCTTTATCATTATTACAAGCATGGAAAGAAAGAAGTAAAAGAAACTACTGACTGGATTAAATCAGATTTTATCAGGCTTGTGGAACAGTCGAAAGATGTTAAAGAACTTATGGCTTATGAGGGTGAAGTCTGGATGCGTTTTTATGCGGATTTCAAGTATTTTCTGCCAGAAGATTTCGTGATGAATAAAAGAGTGAAAAGACCGCCTGATAATCCCATAAATGCATTGGTGTCATTTGGAAACACTTTGCTGTATACCAAAACAATTTCGGCAATCTATCAGACACATTTGGACCAGAGAATTAGTTTTTTACATGAGCCATCTGAGGGACGGTTTTCACTTAGTCTTGATTTGAGTGAGGTATTTAAGCCGGTTATAGTATTCAGGACAATCTTTGACTTGGTTAATAATCACCGCCTTCAGGTAGAGAAACATTTTGAGAAAAATGTTAATTACTGCATACTGAATGAAGAGGGACGGAAGATATTCGTTAAGGCTTTTGAGGAGAGAATGGAAAGTGTTTTTGAACATTCGCGGTTAAAAAGAAAAGTAACTTATAGAACAGCATTGAAGCTTGACTGCTATAAACTTATAAAAAATATTCTGGAAGACAAAGAGTTTGTTCCATTTTCTTTGAAAGAAGGTATGTAATGAAGAAAGAACGCAATTATAATTATGCATTTTTATTCTATGATGTAGGTGAAAAAAGAGTGCAGAAGGTATTTAAGGTGTGTAAAAAATATTTGACGCATTATCAGAAATCCGTTTTCAGGGGAGACATGACTCCATCAAAATTCATATCTCTGCGAAGCGAATTAAACAAGGTTATAGATAAAGATGAGGATTTTGTGTGCATAATAAAACTTATGAATGATAATGTATTTGGTGAGGAAGTGCTTGGAAATGCGGGAAAGGAGACTGGGGAAGAATTGATGATATAATAGATTATATAGAGTTTAAATAAAAGAAAAATATTTATAACAAAGGAGATATATATGACAGAATTTATTAATCAGATAAACGAAGATATAAAAGAGTATCAGGAAAGATATCCATATATGACAAATATGAATAAAAACGAGTGGGCATTTAATTTCTGGGTATTAGATAAATTGTATAAAGAAGATGAACAATTAATAGAGGATAAAATAATTGACTATAATGATAAAGGAATTGATTGTTATGTATGGCATGAAGATACATTAGATTTGTATCTGATTCAAAATAAATATTATACAGATGCAAGTGCATTAACAAATGATTATGTACAAAATGATTTTTTGACAAGGGCAATTGGTGCATTAGAAAAAGGAACTTATACAAGGAGTGAAGAACTTCAGAAAATATATAACAAATATAATGAAGAACAGGATTTTTCAGTACATTTTGTTTTGTATGTTACTAACACAACAGTAAAAACAAAGCAGATAATTGATGGAATTGCAAAATATAATGCAGATAATGTTAATAGAGATGCCGTAATATATGACTTGAATGACATAGAGAGTTTATATTATGATAAACCAATAGTTAATAAGAAGAAAATGTCATTTGAAATAAGAACGATTAATAAAGGAACTATACTCAATATTGATCCAGAAGCATATAAAATGACTGTTCCATTGGATGCAAAGTATGTGCTTGTTCCTGTAATTAATATGTATGAAATATATAAGGTTGCTAAAGAAAAAGAGTATCCTATTTTTGATGCTAATATCAGAGAATATTTGGGAGCAACAGGTGCAATTAATAAAAAGATAATGGAAACACTGAAAAATCCAGATGAAAGAGTTAATTTTTTCTATTATAATAATGGAATTACAATTATTGCAGAAAATATCTCTAATGAAAACACAAGTGGTGGTTTTAAGAAATTAAGTATAGATAATCCACAGATTGTTAATGGATGTCAGACAGTTAGCACAATATATGAAACATTATCAAGTTTGCCCGAACAGACATTAGAAAAAGAATTTAAAGATACTTATGTAATGTTAAAAATTCTAAAAATACCATCAAATGATGTTAAATTGCAAACTTTATCAAATAATATAGTTACATATAACAACTCTCAGAACGCAATTAACCAAAAGGCCTTTGCTGCAAATACACAGGCATTTATAAGAGTCCAGACAGAATTTAGAAAAAAAGGATTTTTATTATGTATAAAGCAGAGTGATAAAAATACATTTTCAAAAGAATTTAAGAAACCAACAAAGCTTTTAGAATTAAATAGTGCTATTCTTGAGAAATTTGGATTAAGTGACATTTCTAAAACTAAGGATTTAGAAATTGATTTAGAAAAATTATTACAAGTAATATTAGCGTTTATCTCTTCAGCCCATGAAGCTATTACTAAGAAGTCACAATTATTAAAACCAGGAACTATTCAAAATAAGACTGTTACAGAATTTATTATGGGTGATGGAACAATTAATGATTTGTTAAATCTGTATTTATTATATTTGAGAGCAGAGAAAGAAAAGAAACTAAGTAGAGATGGAAGAATGCCTATTCCGCTGTATCTGATTGATTGCTTTGGAAGATATGATTGTGATAGAAAATGTAATAGAATATCTGAGATATTAAAAGATAAAGAAACTATTGATGGATTTTTAAGATTGTATAAGGCAACTATACAGGGATATACAAATCAATGGGATAAGATTAATGAAGGAAGAGGATATAATGTCATGATAAAGTCAGATATAGATATGAATCTTATGGATAGTGCGAAATCTATGGCAGAAAGTATGATGTAATTACATTTATTAAAATCACACCGCTTAAGGCGAGCCACAGAACGAAAATAAAAGCCTGCATCATTCATATGTAAGAATTGCAGAATAACATAATGTGAGTATCAGAAATAAAGGAGCAAACATATGAACACCCAATCATTCACAATATCACCAATTCCAGACGACATATTTGCAAAGATGCAGGGGAAATCATTTAAGGACAACTGCACCGTGCCAAGAGAAGTTTTGCGGTATCTTAAGGTTTTGCATGTCGGATTTGATGGGGAAACGCACATAGGTGAGCTGGTTGTGAACAGGCTGATTGCTGATGATGTGCTTGATATATTTAAGCAGCTTTACGAGACTGGTTACGAGATTGAAAAAATCAGACTTATTGATGAATATGATGCTGATGACGAGAAGTCGATGAGTGATAATAATTCTTCAGCATTTAATTTCAGATACATTTCCTATTCGATGAAGCTGTCAAAGCATGCGTTAGGGCTGGCGGTTGACATCAACACGCTTTATAATCCTTATGTGAAATATGTTGATGGCAGAAGAAATGTAGAGCCTGCCAATGCTGAAAAGTATACAGACAGAAGCATTGAATTTCCACATAAAATCGACCATGACGATTTGTGCTATAAGGTGTTTGCAGAACATGGATTTGAGTGGGGCGGCGACTGGGAACATGCAAAAGATTACCAGCATTTTGAGATGCCAGATGAGTGGATTCAGAAAAGTTCATGCAGAAAAATGTGATATAATATAAAAGTTCGTGCAGAAAAATGTAATGCAACACAAAAATTAGTACATAAAAGTGTGGTAAAATACATTTTTACGTCCATAATAATGTTGACAATATCCTCTTAAAGGAACCAAATATTATACATAGGATAACCGCTTTCACATCAAGGTAAGTGACAATAAATCAGTTTTTAAGTAAAAATGTATCAAGAAAACGGTATATTCCAGAGCATACTATACAAAATGCACAAACACTTGCGTAAATCTTTGTAATTTTAAGCCATTTCATTTTTATCCATATTGTGGTATTTTTAGCAACAGAGGCGATTTATTTTGCATGATATAGGACACTGCTAGCAAAATAACGCCTCTTTTGCTATTTAATCTATAATGTTTGGGAGGTTAATCATGATTAAGAAGGCAAGAAGGGTTTTTGCAGCTGTTGTTGCGGTATTATTAGTATGTTTTACAGCAGCACCAGTGTTGTCAGCTAATGCGGCAACACAGAATTCATGGAATTTCAAGAATTCTAATTTTAAGAAGTTAGGAACTATTAAATCAAGTACTACAGTAGACGGACTTGGTCTTATGGCAACAAGCAGTAAGACTATGAATGTCAAGGCTGAATCTGTAACGGTAGATGGCACAGCATATACATATTGTCTGGCTCTTTCTGGTACAGGCACTACATCGTATCGTTCAGTTAAAGTACCGGTGTCAGGTTCTGATACAATAAAGGTAGTGTTAAGAAGTAGTGGAAGCTCTACCCGTAATTTAATTGTGGCTGATTCTAATGGAAAGAAGCTTGGAACTATTGCAGCTAATAAGACAGCTTCTTTAGGAACATATTCATATTCAGGTTCTAAGGGATACATATATCTGTATTCAGAGAACAGTGGAATCAACATTTATAAGGTTCAGGTTGATTCTAAGGGCAGCTCATCATCTGGTTCTTCATCAGGAAGTTCATCAGGTTCGGGCAGTTCTTCATCAGGAAGCAGCTCATCAGGTACATCATCAGGTTCATCTGTATCAGGTGATTATGTGGTTAAGGCAGGTGGAATGTCTTTAGCAGATGCACTTAAGAAGGCTAAGTCAGGACAAACAGTAGTTATTGATGGAACAGTTAAGTCCGGAGCTGTTTCACTTCCAGCAGGTGTTAATCTTGCAGGAAAGAATAATGCGACAATAGATTTCTCACAGACAAGCGGAAGTTCAGGAAGAGGAATTACATTATCAGGTAATGGAAGCACACTTTCTAACATTACAGTTAAGAATGCTTCTGATAATGGAATCTTTATTTCAGGTTCTAATAATACATTAAAGTATGTAACATGCTGCTATAATGAAGATGCAGGTTTTCAGGTAAGCAACGGAGGCGCTTATAACAAGTTTTATAATTGCAAGTCTCATCATAATGCAGATGCCAAGGGTGAGAATGCTGATGGTTTTGCTGTAAAACTTCATTCAGGTGAAGGCAATTATTTTGAAAACTGTGTAGCTGAATACAATAGTGATGATGGCTGGGATTGTTATGCAGCTCATGGAGCAGTAACACTTGTAAACTGCCAGGCTAATTACAATGGATACTGTGATGGAATTTATGGTGATGGTAATGGATTTAAGATGGGTGGTGTAGATAATAAAACACCAGGAAAGGCAGCTCACCTTGATCCTCTTAACCATAAGCTTATAGGCTGTACTGCTAAAGGTAATTATGCTAATGGTTTCGATAGAAACAACCAGAGCGGTGTTGTAACAATGAAGAATTGTATTTCAGATTCTAATAAGGGTAATAATTATCACTGGCCACTTACAGGAAAACCATCTGCACTTGGTTATAAAGTAACATTTGGCAAGGCTATTATTGAGGATTGTACTAATATTAATGGAAAAGTTAATATTACAGGAGCAACTCTTAAGGGTAACTGTAAGGGATTCTAGGTTAATGGCTGATGGTAATAATATGGTTTACAATACAGTATTATAATTTATAATAAAATAATAAAACGCATGTCCGATTTTTTCAATCTGACATGCGTTTTTTATCGTTAATCCAATTTATTAATATTAATCAATTATATGGTGGTTAAGCCATCTGCGTGAATGAAAGCGAATGGTGAATATTATACCGCGGACAGTCCAGTCGGCAAACATTCCAATCCATACAGCAATAGGACCAAAACCATATACACGGCATAAGAATATAGTGAAGCTTACACGACATAACCACATGCTTGCACATGATGTTATCATTGAAAATTTCACGTCTCCGGCAGCACGCATTCCATAAGCCGGAATGAACGACAATACCCATGATATTGGCTTGGTTATTGTTATGAAAAGAGTCATCTCAAAACACATTCTTGCACTTTCTGTTTCCATTCCACCGAGTATGGTAATCGGCCTGCACAATGCAAATACAACAAGACAACTTATGATAATAGCAGCTTCAGCCATTTTACTGAGCTTCTTTATATAATATATGGCTTCATCTTTTCTTCCGGCACCAATACACTGGCCAACTATAGTCATAAGTCCGATTCCTACACCCTGTGCAGCAACTCCGTTAAGGTTTTCAAGAATATTGGTCACAGCATTTGCAGCGATGGCAGCAGTTCCAAGCGTTGAAACTGTTGACTGGATTGCCAGCTTTCCAAACTGGAACATGCTGTTTTCAATACCTGAAGGAATACCAATATATAAGACTCTCTTAATTAAATCCCAGTCGGGACGGATTGTGTAATATCTGTTTACGCAGATAGTCTGAGAAGGGTTTCTTAATTTAATAATTACAACAACTGCACAGAAAACTCTTGATGCAAGTGTTGATAGTGCAGCCCCTGCAACACCCATGCCAAGTCCGAATATAAGAATCGCATTACCACCTATATTAAGGAAGTTGGATATTATTGATATTGTCATAGGGCTTTTGCTGTCCTTCTGGGCTCTCATAATGGACGCACCAGCGTCATACAGGCCAATGAATGGAAATGACAACAGGGTAAACAGGAAGTACGCCTGTGAATCAGCCATAACCTCAGCTTCTACAGAACCAAAGATGAACTTAAGCATTGGTACACGAAGAACGAGGCATATTGCTGATATGAAAAACGACAGCACTGTCATGACAAGAAATACCTGTCTTGCAGCGCGTTTGGCACCTTTAGGGTTGCTGCTTCCTATGTACTGGGAACACAGGATTGCACCTCCGGCAGCAAGTGCTGACAAGGCCTGTATTACAAGAATATTGATGGAATCAACAAGCGATACTGCTGAAACAGCAGATGCACCTACATTACTTACCATCATAGTATCAACAGTTCCCATAAGTGAAGCTAAGAGATTTTCCAGCATGATAGGAATAAGAAGTTTCCTTATATCTACATTAGAAAAAATGTGGTCAGAATTATTAGTCATTGAAATTACTCCATTATATTTTACAAACTAAAATGCAACTAACATAATTTATTCCTAAGAACAGATAATGTCAAGTATATGTGTCGATAAAACATGTCGCAAAGAACATATTGGCATAAAATGCTTGACTTTATAATATAATTATGATATCTTAACAAAGCACTGAGATATCAGTGGTTATGCGGGTGTAGTTCAATGGTAGAACACTAGCCTTCCAAGCTAGATACGTGGGTTCGATTCCCATCACCCGCTCTATTTTTTTGTTCAAGTGAATTATTTCAGGGTGATGTGAATCGAACCCACGGGTTCGGTCTCCGCTTCGCTCCGGTCGGTGCCAAGCAGGTGCCACAGGCACCTGGCACCCCATCACCCGCTCTATTTTTTTGCCTAAGTGAACCATTTTAAGGTGATGTGAATCGAACCCTTACTGAATCTTTGCTTTGATTGCTTCATTATATTTGCAGGTCGGGTAAATAAGTGTTATAACAGAAGTGCCAGATATATAAGGGGCAGAAAAGGTGAGTTTATGAAATTAAAGAAAGCAGCGATATGGGGGATTGCAGTGGTTTTGCTTGCAGGAGGTATTGCCGCAGGGGCTGTGGTATTGAATGGCAGACCGGAAACTAAAGATAATCTTATTAATATGGCTAAGATCATAAAACCACGGGGAGATAAAACACATGTAATTGTGAAGGTCTCACAGAATATCGGTACAGAAGATTATACAGAACCTTATGAAGATGATAAGGATTATTCAAATGATACTGTATCAATTGCCTGCTGGGGCGACAGCATGATGGAAGGCTTTGGATCAGATGAGGCCTATATACTTACTAAAGCAGGAAGAGTTGATATAAGTTATTATACTGCACCATATACTTTGGGAAAGCTTACTGGTCTTAATACATTTAATTTTGGTGTATCAGGGGAGACATCAGAGGAGATAGCGATAAGAGCTGGTGGCCTTAAGATGCATACTGACCGTAATCTTAATCTTAATAAGAATACATATCAGGATGTATGCCTTATGGATGATAAGGGGAATCCTGTTTATATGTATGATTTCAGCGGATATGGCATTGAATATAATGATTATCCTGATACTGTATATATAGATGGCGTATTATGTCAGATTGATAAGAAACGAGATATAGAAGATTACTGGGAAGATATGGAGGATGATGACTATAATATAGAGGATTATATGGTCAGCATCAGAATATGTGATGATACAGGTCTTGAACAGCCTGATTATATGTTTATTCCACAAGGTACTGCTGTTACAACTAAAGCAGCATATGATCATAAGGATGATATTCTTGTGATTGAGATGGGAAGTAACGGTGGATGGGATGACTATGATGAGCTTATTTCCCAGTATCAGGCGGTGATTGATTATACAGGCTGTGAGAATTATATCATAGTTGGAGACACTGATGATCCGGGTACATCTCTTGCAGACAACAGCCAGTCATATCTGGAGGATGGAGATGACTATGTAGGTGTTGATGACACTGCATGGGAAGCAGCCTTAAGAGAAGCATTTGGAGAACATTTCTTTAATACAAGAGTCTACATGATTCAGAATGGGCTGGATGATTGTGGTTTGAAAAAGGAAAAGATAGACGAGTTATATGGAGCGTTTGGATATATATCTGTGAAGCTTCGTTCTGACTGGACACATTTTAATGCGTATGGTTATTATTCTAAAGGAGTAGGGATCTATAAAAAAGGTATTGAGCTAGGATACTGGGAATAGTCTGTCCCAATGCTTTATAAAGGAAATTTACAATGAGTAAGAATAAATATGAAATAGATATGTGCAATGGCACAATAATGGATAAGTTAATATCGTTCTCAGTGCCATTGATGCTTTCGGGAATATTACAGTTAATGTTTAATGCTGTAGACATAATTGTTGTTGGAAGATTTGCAGGAAGCCAGTCGTTAGCAGCAGTAGGTTCAACGACAGCGCTTATTAATATGTTTGTTAATCTTTTCATAGGAGTTTCGTTGGGAGCAAATGTACTGGCAGCCAGATTCTATGCGTCAGGGAAACATAAAGAGATGTCAGAAACAGTGCATACTGCGATAACATTTGCGGCAATAAGCGGAGTTGTGATGGCGCTGATAGGCCTGCTGATGGCTAAGCCGGCACTTGAGCTTATGGGAACGCCAGATGATGTAATTAACCTCTCAACACTGTATATGAGGATATATTTTCTTGGTATGCCATTCTTTATGCTTTATAACTATGGCGCGGCTGTTCTTAGAGCAGTTGGTGATACCAAGAGACCGCTGATGTTTCTTATAGCAGCGGGAATTATAAATGCATGCCTTAATATGGTACTTGTTATTGTGTTTAACTTAGGGGTTGCAGGAGTAGCAATCGCAACAATATTTTCACAGTTCATATCGTGCGTGCTTGTATTAAGATGTCTGAATAAGACAGATGCAAGTTACCAGTTGAGATTCTCAAAATTAAGAATAAAGGGATACTATCTTAAACAGATATTTCAGGTTGGAATTCCGGCAGGAATACAGAGTACAGTTATTAATTTCTCAAATGCTTTGCTGCAGTCGTCAGTTAATTCATTCGGTTCAACAGCAATGGCAGGATATACAGCAGCCAACAATATTCTTGGTTTTCTATATGCATCAATTAATTCAGTAACACAGGCCTGCATGAGTTTTACAAGTCAGAATTATGGTGTAAGAAAGTTCAAGAGAATGGACAAGGTGCTTATAGATTGTGCAATACTTTCAGTAGGAGTGTCACTTGTATTTGGCTGCGGTGCATATATATTTGGTGATAAAGTGCTTATGATATACACTAACAGTGAAGATGTTATCAAATGTGGTGTTGAGATATTATCAATTACAACAGTGCCATATTTCTTATGTGGAATAATGGATCTGTTTCCGGGCGCACTTCGTGGAATGGGATATTCGCTAGTGCCAATGATATTATCAGTTATTGGTACAGTAGGAATGAGAATATTCTGGATATTCGTGATATTCCCAAGCCACAGAACACTTTATGACCTGTTCATATCATATCCGGCATCATGGACGGCAACGATAATTATGCAGGTTATATGTTTCCTTATAGTACGTCGAAAAGTGCATTCACAGATTAATAAATGATTATAAAACATTTAAGCCATTCCGTAAGGAGTGGCTTATTAACTATAAAGTTCTTCAAGAGTTCTGGCTATCTCGCCAGCATCACAGTCACATCCGTTTTCTTCCCATTTTAAAAATGCATTAAGCAATCCGCCAGAGTAACAGTATAGTCTGTACTCAGAGTAATTCTTAGGATTTGTAAAATGTTCAGACATAAAATTATTAATGCTGTTAATCAGAATAGAATAAAGTCCACATCTCGAAAGAGTAAGAAAATAATCCTTATACCGGTTAAAGAATTCAAGTGCAAAAAGGATGTGTGAATAATCAAGAAAGCTCCCGCTTTCAGGGTTGCTGGCACATTCTTCCAGATATTCAATTATAATAATATTAAGATAGTCGCATAGTGCATCATGGATTGATTGATAATATTTGTAAAAAGTTATGCGTGATACACCGGCACATTTCGCTACACTGGTAATGCGTATCTTATCAAAATCAGTGTCTTTAAGAAGCCTGATTACTGCTTCGCCTATGCACATTCGTGTAAATGTATTCTTAGAATCTTTGTTAACTATATTCATAATGTACTCCTGAAATATACAAAAACGCTATTTTTGTATATTGTAACACTATAAGTTATAAAATACAATATGACATAGTATTTAAAACTACATTAAAACGGTGTATATCCGGCAAACAGGAGGATTAATAATGAGATTAGTAGCAGATTCAGCATGTGATATAAAAGAACTTGAGGGAATGGTCTTTAAGGCAGTTCCACTTACAATATCTACAGATAACGAGGAGTTTTGTGATGATGAACAGCTTGATATTCATAGAATGCTTGATGTTCTTGAAAAACATAAGGGACGTTCATACACTGCGTGTCCTGGAATAGATGCGTGGCTTGAAGCTTTTGACGATGATAACGAGATATTTGTTGTAACAATAACTGCAGGAATGTCAGGAACATATAATTCTGCAATGGCAGCGAGAGCAGTATATCTGGAGGAACATCCACAGGCTAAGGTCAGGGTAATAGATTCTAAAAGCACTGGTCCACAGATGCGTATTATACTGGAACAATTGCAGCAAATGATTAAAGAAGGAAAGAAATTTGAAGAGATAGATGGAGCGATAGATGCATATATGCAGAAAACAAGACTGTTCTGTTCATTAAAATCATTGCATAATCTTGCACAGAATGGTCGTGTAAGCAAGGTTGTAGCATCGGCTGCGGAGGTTCTTGGCATAAGTGTAATAGGAACAGCAAGCAGTCATGGAACATTGGAAGCAATCGGTAAATGCAGAGGTGATAAAAAGCTTCTTTTAAAACTGCAGGCATTACTTGACGATGCAGGATATGAAGGCGGAAAACTGAGAATATGTCATGTTGAGAATGAAGCTCTTGCAGATAAGATAGCAGATATGATAAAGCAGGCATATGGCGCTGAGGATGTGTGTGTATATAAAGCAGGAGGATTATGCAGTTATTATGCTGAGCGAGGCGGAATAATACTCAGTTGTGAAACAAAATAAATACTTTGAATATCAAAATAGTGTTGACAAACCTGATTTGTGCTCTTATAATTAGCTCAAATATATTAGTTAAATATATTTAGATAAAATTATTTAAGGAGAACAAAACAATGACATTTGAAAAGGTAAAAGAAATTATTATGGATACTATTAACTGCTCAGAGGATAAGATTACATTAGAAGCGAATTTAAAGGATGATCTTGGAATTGATTCACTTGATTCTATGGAACTTATGATGGCAGTTGAAGATGCTTATGGAATTACTGTTCCAGAAGAAGAACTTCCTAATCTTACATCAGTTAAAGCAATTGTTGAGTATGTTGACAAGAATGCAGCTTAACATAAAGATTTTAAGGAAGATAGTTTGTTATGGATATTAATGATATTTATGGGATTATAGATAAGTTTGATGCAAGTGGATGCAGCGAACTGAATCTGGAGATGAATGGCGTATGCCTTGGACTGAAGAAAACAATGCACGAAGCCATATGTGATGTGCCTGTAAAGAAAGATATTGTTCGCATTAGTACAGAACAGGAACAGAACGTTACAGCTATTCAGGATGTACAGCCACAGTCAGATGAGCATATTAAAGAAATTAAGGCGCCATTGGTTGGAACTTTTTATACAGCAGCAGGTCCTGATGAGGAACCTTTTGTAAAACCAGGACAGAGCGTTCATGCTGGTGATGTTATTGGAATAATTGAAGCAATGAAGCTGATGAACGAAGTTACAGCAGATTGTGACGGTACGGTTAAGGAAGTGGCAGCAGAGAATGGCGCTATGGTTGAGTATGGACAGCCGCTTGTAATCCTTAATTAACGGAGGTAGCAGAAGTGTTTAAGAGAATACTGATAGCAAACCGTGGTGAAATAGCGTTAAGGATAATCAGATGCTGCCGTGAGATGGATGTAGAAACCGTAATTGTATATTCAACGGCGGATAAGAATTCACTTGCTGTTATGGCAGCAGACAAGGCGGTTTGCATTGGACCGGCAAAGGCGGCTGAAAGTTATCTTAATCAGGATGCGATAATAGAAACAGCAATACTGACAGGGTGTGAGGCAGTCCACCCTGGTTATGGTTTTCTGTCCGAAAATGCTGCTTTTGCAAGAAAATGTGAGGAGAACAATCTTATATTTATAGGACCATCGGCGGACATAATAAGCAGCATGGGAGATAAACAGTCGGCAAGGCAGCTTATGATTGAATGCGGGGTTCCGGTTGTACCCGGCTCTGATGGTCTGGTTGTAACAGCAGAGGAAGCAGCACACATTGCAGAAAGAATTGGTTATCCTGTACTTATTAAAGCGTCAGCTGGAGGCGGTGGAAAAGGAATGCGCAAGGCATTTAGCAGAGAAGATATAGAAAATGCATTTGAAACCGCTAAGAGTGAAGCTAAAGCTGCATTTGGCAACGATGATATGTACATAGAGAAGCTGATAATCAATCCACGTCATATTGAGATACAGATTCTTGCAGATAAATATGGCAATACAATATATCTTGGAGAACGTGACTGTTCAATCCAGCGTAATAATCAGAAGCTTTTAGAGGAAGCTCCGAGTGCAAGATTATGTAAAGATAAGCGGACAGTCATGGGAGAGACTGCGGTAAGAGCTGCCAGAGCAGCAGGATATTATAGCGCAGGAACTGTTGAATTCGTTGTGAATGAACAGGGCGACTACTATTTTATAGAGATGAATACGAGAATACAGGTTGAACATCCGGTAACTGAGCAGGTTACAGGAATTGACCTTATAAGAGAACAGATAAGAATAGCTGCCGGAATGAAGCTTAATATCACTCAGGAAGATACATGTGTCAATGGACACGCAATTGAGTGCAGAATAAATGCGGCTACACCGGGAGTTATTAAATTCTTACATTTTCCAGATGGTTATGGTGTAAGAGTTGAGAGCCATCTTTTTGAAGGTTATGAAGTGAGTCCGTATTATGATTCAATGATTGCCAAGATTATAGTGACTGGAAGCAGCAGACTTGAGGCGGTAAGACGATTAAGAAGAGCTCTTGAGGAACTGATAATTGAAGGGGTTAAGACTAACAGAGAGTTCATGCACCTTCTTACATATCATAAGGATTTTATAAGAGGAAATTATAATACAGGTTTCTGGGAGAAGAATCATACCGAAATTGAAAAGTGGCTTAAGGAAGGAATTACAGTTAAATGAATATTAATGACATTTTCTTAAAGCGTAAGAAAAGGTGGGGGACTATCAACAGGTTAAGGGATAGTGAGGAACAGGCAGACGGAAGCCTTACACCATCAAGAAGAATTGCACTTATAAGTGATGACAAAAGTTTCAGGGAATTGTATGCACAGGTTAAGACAGGCAATCCAAACAGCTTTCCGGGATATGAGAAGAAGGTTGAAGCAAACAGATTAAAGACAGGCCAGCAGGATGCAGTAGTTACTGGAACATGTCGAATAGGTGGAGTCAAAACAGCAGTTGCAGTTATGGATAAAAGATTTCTTATGGGAAGCATGGGAATTGCAGTTGGTGAAAAGATTACAAGACTTACAGAATATGCAATGAAAAGAAAGCTGCCTCTTATAATATTTGCTGCAAGCGGTGGAGCGAGAATGCAGGAAGGCCTTTTCTCGCTTATGCAGATGGCAAAGACAACAGCGGCAATTGAAAAGTTCAAGGATGCGGGTGGATTATTTATATCATATCTCACTAATCCGACAACAGGTGGTGTGAGCGCAAGCTTTGCAAGTCTTGGTGATATTATAATTGCTGAACCGGGAGCACTTATATGCTTTGCCGGACCAAGAGTTATTGAACAGACTATAGGACAGAAGCTGCCGGAAGGCTTCCAGCACTCAGAGTTTCTGTTAGAACATGGCATGATAGATATGATAGTTGACAGAAAAGATATGAAGCAGACTTTATCAAAGATATTGAAAATGCATGTGAATACCGGAGGAGAAGCATGAACAATGAAAATGTTTTAACACCATATGAGAAAGTTCTTGCAGCCAGAAAAAGTGACCGCCCGGATATTATGAAATACATAGAAGTGCTTTTCGATGATTTTATAGAAATGCATGGTGACAGATATTATAAAGATGACAAAAGCCTTGTTGCAGGAATTGCTTCATTTAACGGGAGAACGGTAACTGTTATTGGAAACCGCAAAGGAAAGAATATAGAAGAGAATATAAGATATAACTTTGGAATGGCGTCACCTGAAGGGTATAGAAAAGCAGTCCGTGTTATGAAACAGGCTGAAAAATTCAGGAGACCTGTCATAACATTTGTTGACACGCCAGGTGCATATCCGGGTATGGAAGCAGAAAGCAACGGACAGAGTAATGCGATTGCAGGAAGTATAGCAGCAATGCTTAAGCTTACAGTACCTGTTATATCAGTAATCACAGGTGAAGGCGGAAGTGGCGGTGCATTGGCACTGGCAGCAGCCGACAGAGTGTATATGCTTGAAAATGCAGTATATTCGATTCTGTCTCCGGAAGGTTTTGCGTCAATAATATATAAGGATGCTAAGAAAGCACCACAGGCAAGTGAGATTATGAAGCTTACTGCACAGGAGCTTTTTACTGCCGGACTCGTTGACGGTGTAATTGCAGAAGGAGACAGGTGTTTTTCAGATATAGCAAGAATGTTAGAAAAAGAACTCGGAATTCTTGGCAGGATGAAATCAAAAGAGCTTGTTAATTCAAGATATGACAAATTCAGGAATATAGACAGGGGAGAGATAAAGTGAAAGGCATTCAGATAGTGTCCACAGGGAAAGCACTCCCAGAAGAGATAATTACGAATGATGACTTAAGCCGGATTGTTGATACAAATGATGAATGGATAACAACAAGAACAGGTATTAAGAAAAGATACAGATGTACACAGGAAAATACTACATCACTTGCAGTCAGAGCAGCACATGAAGCGTTAGAAGCATCAGGTGTGGATATTGCAGAAATAGGTGCAGTTATAGTTGCAACTTCAACGGCTGATAATGCATTTCCATCTACTGCAGCAATTGTACAGAAGGAACTCGGATTGGCAGAGAATGTACTTGCATTTGATTTAAGCAGCGCATGTACAGGTTTTCTGCATGCATTAAATGTCGGGCAGGCACTGTTTAACAGCACTGATTATAAATACATACTGCTTATTGGCAGTGAACAGATGTCTAAGATATTAGATTATACAGACCGCTCAACATGTGTGCTTTTTGGAGATGGTGCAGGTGCAGTTCTTATAAAAGCGGCTGACAATATGTATAGACAGATTAATTACACAAGAGGCGACACAGATGTACTTGTATGCAGAGGTATAGGCGTACAGGATGCATATGTAAAGATGAATGGAAATGCGGTGTTCCGTTTTGCAGTTGATGTTCTTAAACAGGGAATTGATGAAATATTGAAAAAATCGGACATGACACTTGATGATATAGATTATATTGTGTGCCATCAGGCTAATGAAAGAATTATTAATCATGTAAAGAAGAAATATCCGGGGCATGAAGATAAGTTCTATGTAAATATAGCAGAATACGGTAATACATCAGCGGCAAGTATCCCAATAGCACTTGATGAGTTAGCAAAAAGCGGATGCTTTGATAAAGGCAGAAAGCTGATTCTTGCAGGATTTGGGGCGGGGCTTAGCTGGAGCAGTGCTTTGATAGAGACATAATAAGGAGCAGCATAATGAGATTAGATAAGATGTTAGGAATAAAATATCCGTTTATACAGGGCGGAATGGCTAATATTGCAACAGGAGAATTTGCAGCTGCAGTTAGTAATGCAGGTGGACTGGGGCTTATTGGAGCTGGTGGAATGAACACGGATATGCTTCGTGAAAACATAAGAAAATGCAGGACACTTACAGATAAACCATTTGGTGTGAATCTTATGCTTATGAATCCGGAAGCTGATGCAATGGCAGAACTGCTTGTGGAAGAAAATGTAAAGATTGTAACAACAGGAGCAGGAAGTCCGGCTAAATATATGGAAAAATGGAAGTCTAATGGAATGATGGTTATACCGGTTGTTTCGAGTGCAGCGCTTGCAATAAGAATGGAGCGCTTCGGAGCTGATGCAGTAGTTGCAGAGGGAACAGAAAGTGGTGGTCATGTCGGCGAGATGACAACTATGACACTTGTCCCAAAGGTAGTTGACAGTGTGAATATTCCGGTTATTGCAGCCGGAGGAATTGCAGATGGCAGACAGCTTGCAGCAGCATTTGCACTTGGTGCGGCAGGTGTTCAGATGGGAACTTGTCTTCTGGCAAGTACAGAGTGTCCTATACATGATAATTATAAGCAGGCAATACTTAAAGCAAAGGATAATGACACGATAGTTACAGGAAGAATTGCTGGTACACCAGTGCGGGTGCTTAAAAATGAGATGTCACGCGAGTATGTAAAGCAGGAGAAGGCAGGTGCTGATAAGATGGAACTTGAGAAATATACATTAGGTTCTCTTCGTAAGGCAGTGCTTGACGGTGACACAATGAATGGCTCACTGATGGCAGGTCAGGTTGCAGGCCAGATTGATAAGATACAGCCAATTGAGAAAATATTTGAACAAATATATGAAGAATATGAGGCTGTGCGAAAGGAATTGTATGCAGATTAAGGACAAAGTGCTTGATGTTCCGGTAATTCAGGGCGGTATGGGTGTCGGAGTTTCTCTTTCATCCCTTGCAGGTGCAGTCGCAGCAAATGGGGCATGTGGAGTTATCAGTTCTGTTAATGCAGGTTATGATGAACAGGATTTTAAGAGCAGCCCCTTTAAGGCGAATCTAAGGGCACTTGATTACCATATTAAGAGAGCTAAGCAGATTGCAGCAGAAAGTACAAAGAAGGGACTTGTAGCTGTAAATATTATGACTGCAGTTTCTCATTATGAGGAAAGCTGTAAGACCGCAGTTTCAGCAGGAGCAGATATTATTATCTCAGGTGCAGGACTTCCACTTAATCTGCCACAGTTTACTAAGGGAACAGATACACTGGCAGCACCCATTGTTTCAAGTGGCAGGGCTGCCAGGATAATTATGAAAACTTATAAGAAGCATTATGATGTGTATCCGGATATGTTCATTATTGAAGGAAGCATGGCAGGAGGACATTTAGGCTTTGGTGCAGATGATATTACACAGGGAAAAACACAGAGTAACGATGAAATATTGTCAGATGTACTTGCTGTAATAGAAGAGTACAGTGCGGATATCCCGGTTTTTGTCGCTGGAGGTGTGTTTGATGGCAAAGATATGGCACATTATGTAAATGAAGGTGCTGCAGGTGTACAGATTGCGACAAGATTCATTGCTACCAATGAATGTGATGCTTCAGATACATTTAAACAGGCTATTGTTAATGCAAAGAGAGAAGACATCCGTATTATTAAAAGTCCTGTTGGAATGCCGGCACGTGCAATTAACAGCCCACTGCTTGAAAGGCTTGATGCAGGAGAAACCTTCACGGCAAGAAAATGTAATGGTTGTCTTACAGCATGTAAGAAGGATGACAGTATACCATATTGCATAAGCAGGGCACTTATAGCAGCAGTTAAGGGTGACTGGGATAATGGACTGTTTTTTGCAGGAAGTAATGCAGACAGAGTTGACCGGATAATGAGCGTACAGGAACTTATTAATGAGATTATGACAGATTATAGATTGAATAAATCGGACATATAAGCTTTGGTTGAGCAAATCTGACATTGATTTGGAAAGGATAGGGAATGACTGAGAGAAGAAAAGCACTTATTACAGGTGCAAGCAGGGGAATAGGAAGGGCTATATGCGTTAAGCTTGCAAGTGAAGGAACGGATATTGTATTCAGCTACCGTTCAGGTGATGAGGCTGCCAGTGAAACAGTTAATTTATGCAGAGAGTATGGAATTGAAATCCATGCAATTAAGGCAGATGTGAGTGATTCAGAGGAATGTGAGCGTTTAATTAGGGAAGCTGTGGATTTACTTGGCGGAAGAATTGATATTCTTGTCAATAATGCAGGAATTACTAAGGACAATCTTATTGGACGTATGAAGGATGAGGATTTCGATGCAGTTATAGATGTGAATCTAAAGGGTACATTTTACATGATGCGTGGAGTTTCAAGGCTTATGTTAAGACAGAGAGCAGGAAGAATTATTAATATGAGTTCTGTAGTTGGTGTTATGGGCAATGCAGGGCAGGTTAATTATTCTGCAAGTAAAGCAGGTGTTATTGGTATGACGAAGTCGCTTGCAAGAGAGCTTGCGTCAAGACATATAACTGTAAATGCGGTTGCACCGGGAATGATTGAAACTGATATGACCGGAGCAATGTCAGATGCTGTTAAAGAAAAAGTGGTGGAGAATATACCTTTTAAAGAGATGGGAAAGCCGGAAGATATTGCAGAAACAGTAGCATTTCTTGCGGGTGACGGAGCACGATACATAACCGGACAGGTACTTTGTGTAGACGGAGGAATGGCAATATGAGAAGAGTTGTAATAACAGGTATGGGAGCAGTTACTCCTGTCGGAAACAATGTTAATGATATGTGGGAAGCTGTAAAGGCTGGTAAATGTGGTATTGGTAAGATAACACATTTTAATACAGAAAACAGTGCAGTCAAGCTTGCTGGTGAAGTAAAAGGCTTTGATGCAGAGAGTATTGTTGATAAAGCAGAATTAAGGAAAATGGACGATTTCACGATATATGCACTTGCTGCTGCAGATGAAGCAGTGAAGGATTCAGCTATAGATTTTGGCAAAGAAGACACATTAAGATGTGGTGTTATATTATCAAGTGGAATTGGTGGACTTACAACTATACAGAGAGAATGCTTAAGAGGCGAAAGTAAAGGATATGACAGAGTTTCGCCACATTTTGTGCCAATGTCGATAACTAATATGGCGGCAGGACATGTTGCAATCAGATTTGGACTACATGGAATGTGTACATGTGTTGTTACTGCATGTGCCAGTGGAACCAATGCTGTTGGAGATGCATTAAGACAGATCAGGGATGGATATCAGGATGTGATTGTGTGCGGAGGTGCAGAAAGCTGTATAACTGATTTTGGAATTGGTGGTTTTACATCAATGCATGCATTAAGCAAAGCAGAAGATGTAAACAGGGCTTCTATTCCGTTTGATAAAGAAAGAAGCGGATTTGTTATGGGAGAAGGAGCAGGTGTGCTGATTCTTGAAGAGTATGAACATGCACTGAAAAGAGGCGCTAAGATATATTGTGAAATTGCAGGATATGGTTCAACATGTGATGCAAACCACGTTACAGCCCCTCTCGAAGACGGAAGCATGGCAGCACAGGCAATGACTGAGGCTGTTAAGGATGCAGGAATAAAACCAGAGAATATTGATTATATTAATGCACATGGAACAAGTACAAAGCTTAATGATAAGGGCGAGACTAACGCGATAAAGAAGGCATTTGGAGAACATGCGTACAAGCTTGCGGTAAGCTCAACAAAGTCGATGACAGGACATATGTTAGGTGCAAGTGGTGCTGTTGAGGCAATTATATCGGCACTTGCTGTAAAGAATGATATAATTCCACCAACCATTAATTATCAGGTGCCGGATGATGACTGTGATCTTGATATCGTTCCAAATAAGGCAAGAGAGTCAAGAGTTGATTATGCTATGTCTAATTCACTTGGCTTTGGTGGACATAATGCATCCATCGTGCTTAGAAAGGTGGTGTAATGATGCAGCTTAATTCAGATGAAATACAGCAGATTCTGCCGCACAGATATCCATTTTTATTAGTAGACAGGATAACAGAGTGTGAGCCGGGAAAGATGGCTTGTGGTATTAAATGTGTATCTGCCAATGAAATGCATTTTGTAGGACATTTTCCACAGAAGAAGGTTATGCCGGGAGTACTTATTATCGAGGCGCTGGCGCAGACGGGAGCAGTCGCTTTATTGTCGGAAGAAAAGAACAAGGGACATATAGCACTTTTTGCAGGAATTAAAAATGCTAAGTTTAAGGCTCAGGTCACACCTGGGGATGTGCTTTCCTTGTCATGCGAGATTATAGCAAGAAAAGGTCCTGTGGGAGTAGGAAAGGCAGAAGCTTATGTTGACGGAAAACTTGCAGTGTCAGCGGAACTTACATTTGCAATAGAATAGAGCTATTGTTATAATAATAAACAATTAAAAAAGCTTTGGAGGTAAAGTAAGGTGCTGCAGGATTCATTTAGTAAGGTATATACGAAGTTTAAGATGCATTTTTATCAGAAAATGTTTGAAAAGCTACAGGAGAGGGAGACATCTCTTACAACTGTAGAAACTTTCTGCATGGAGATAATATATGCACTTGATAAACCTACTGTGGCACAGTTTGCTGATATGGCAAATATATCATCTCCTAACGCGGCGTATAAGATTAATAACCTTGTTAAGAAGGGATACTTAAAGAAAGTACAGTCTGAGGAAGACAAGAGAGAGTATCATCTCGAGGTAACACAGAAGTATATAGATTATTATAATATCAGCAATACATATCTTAAGACTGTAATGGGCAGGATTGAGGACAGATTTTCTAAAGAAGAGTTAGAGACAATGGAACGTATGCTTAATGTAATAAGTGCAGAGCTTATGCCAGAGATAAAGTATTAGATTTTTACTTGACTTTGCTATTAACATGTTATATATTTCAGAAGATGAAATATATAACATGTTTTTGCGTGTATGAAAAGGAGGATAAGAGAGCTGTGGATTTAGCGCTTATTACTGCGAAGCAGGTATTTGAATTATTCATACTTATATTGAGTGGAGTTGTTATAGGAAAGATTAAGATGGTTAATGAAGAGGGCAAGGGTATGCTTTCTAACCTTCTTATATATTTCGTTGTTCCATTCATGATTATTAATTCTTACATGTCAGGATATAATGCCGAGATTCTTAAGAATATGGGCAGAATGCTTTTTTACAGCATACTTACTATATGTATAGGAATGGCTTTATCGATTGGCATAACATTTTTGATGAAAAATGAAGTGCGCGGTATTATAAGGTTTGCAACTACATTTTCTAATGCGGCTTATATGGGATTTCCACTTATTCAGGCTATGTACGGTTCAGAAGGTGTACTGTATGCGAGCGTATATGTTACAGTGTTTAATATTCTTTTATGGACTGTCGGAATTGTGTATGTTTCAGAGAGTATGAGTTTTAAGAAACTGTTAAAGAAGATAGTTACATGCCCACCAATTATATCGGTTGCGGTCGGTCTTGTTATATTCCTTGCAAGAATTCCGGTTGCGGATGTTTTAAAGGATACATTTAATGTTGTAGGAGGCATGAATACCCCGTTGTCTATGATAATAACAGGAATTACTATTTCACAGTTCCCATTATTGAGTATCTTAAAGGATAAAAGAGTGTATTTTACAGTAATTCTCAGAATGTTTATAATACCTGTAATCTGCGCGCTGGTTATGTATCTGATACATGCCCGTGGAATGGTTGCTGTTATTACTATTATACTTGAGGCATGCCCGTGTTCGGCTATTACAACACTTTTTGCAATTAAGTTCGGTCACGACCAGAAGCTCGCAGTTGGTGCAGTTACTTTGTCTACATTGATTAGCATAATTACGCTTCCTTGTCTTGCATTGCTTGCAGGAGAGATTATAATGTAATAAAAAGCATTATCAGGGGGAATAATGAGCGGAGACAATGCAGATAAAAGAAGATTAAATAGAATAGAAGTGATAACATCAGTTGCGGCAGTTGTTGTGCTGTATGTGATACTAGAAAGCTTCGGGGTTACATGCCCTATAAAATACATAACGGGAATATCGTGTGCAGGCTGCGGAATGTCGAGAGCATGGATAGCTTTACTGCATTTTAATATACATGAAGCGTTCATGTATCATCCACTGTTTTTCCTGCCGCCAGTTGTTGTGATAGTTATGCTTCTTAAATCTAAAATAAATATTAAATTTTATAAAATTTTTATGTTTACAATGGCAGGCGCATTTGTTATAGTTTACTTGTATAGAATGTTTATTGGAACTGGAGATATTGTGGTTTTTGAACCTCAGAACAATATCCTATTCCGTATCATTCGGAAACTAAATCTATGAAGGGGAGGGAATTAATATGTTTTGTACAAAATGTGGAAAACAGATTCCAGATTCAACAAAGTTCTGCCCATATTGTGGAGCAAATTGTTCGCCAGAGCAGGATATTGCAAGTCAGGCAAGTCAGGTATTCAACAAGGCTGAGCAGGAACTTGGAAGTGCTTTTAATGAGGTAAAGCAGAGCTTTACAGGCAGCAATAATCAGAATAATAATCAGGGTTACAATGCTAATCAGAATTACAGCAATGGTTATAATAATGGCACAATTCCACCATACTCAGGTACAAGATTAAAGGATGACAGAGGTCTTGCCTCATACATAATTCTTTCAATTATCACATGTGGAATATACAGCTATTATTTCATTTACAAGATGGCACATGATGTTAATATTGCATGTGATGGAGATGGAGAGAATACATCAGGGCTTGTTGCATTTGTTCTTTTATCACTCATAACATGTGGTATATATGCATGGTTCTGGTACTATAATCTTGGTAACAGACTTGCAGCTAACGGACCTCGTTATGGACTTTCAATCCAGGAGAATGGTACAACTGTTCTTTTATGGCAGATATTTGGTGCTTTTATCTGTGGAATTGGACCATTTGTTGCAATGCATATTCTTATCAAGAATTCTAATAAGATATGTAATGCTTATAACAGAGCACAAGGCTTAATGTAATGTGTTAATAATTAAAAAGATAATCCTGCTTTCAGGTGGTTTGGGCTGCCTGAGAGCAGGATTTTTTATTTCGCAATTGATAAAAGTTATAAAAGGTTATATAATAAATAAAAAGTTATAAAAACTTATATAAAGTTATAAAACAAACAAAAAGTTATAAAAGGTTATATAAACTTATATAGGAGGCTGCGCATGAATAATCCGTTTACATTATCATTTGGGAAAAAACCAGTGCAGTATATTTCGAGAATTGCACAGACAGAAAGAATAATTGGAGATTTTACAGCGGAAGAATCACCTAATCAGATATATATGATAACAGGAGTAAGAGGTTCAGGAAAAACTGTAATGATGACTAACATTGCGTCAGAGATACGGAAACGGTCAGATGAATGGATAGTAGTTGAACTTAATCCTAACCGTGATCTTTTACAGAGTCTGGCAGCAAAGATATATGCAATTCCAGAAATGCATGCAGTATTTGTTAAAGCAAAGCTTGACTTTTCAGTATTTGGACTGGGGGTAACAGTAGAGAATGCTGTTCCTGTTACTGATATTGAAAATGTTATTGAGATAATGCTTTCTCACATAAAACGTCTGGGGAAAAGGCTTCTTATAACAATTGATGAGGTTATTAATTCAGAGAATATTAAAATATTTGCAAGTTCATTTCAGATATTTTTAAGAGAAGAATATCCTATATATCTTTTGATGACAGGATTGTATGAGAATATATATGATTTACAGAATGAAAAGTCACTTACATTTTTATACAGAGCACCTAAGATTATATTAGAGCCGCTTAATTATACAGCTATTAAAAGCCATTACATGAGAATATTTGATATAAATGATGAAATGGCTGACAAGATGACACTTCTTACAAGAGGATATCCATTTGCGTTTCAGGTGCTTGGATATCTTTACTGGGATAATAGAGAAGATCATACACTTGAAGATATTATGCCAGAGTATGATCAGTATTTAGATGAATATGTATACAGTAAGATATGGGCAGAGTTATCACCTAAAGATAAGGAAATACTTAGCGTTATATCTGAGAGCGGTTATCAGTCAGTAAAAGATATTCGTGAAAAGCTTGACATGAAGCCGGAATTATTCTCTGTGTACCGTGACCGTTTGAAGCGAAAGGGTGTTATAGATACAAGACAGTATGGAAAAATAGCAATGGCACTGCCAAGATTTGAAGAATATGTAAAAAACAGATTATATTAATAACACCTTATTTCCTGAATTCCCTCGGAGAAACACCATATTTTTCTTTGAATTTTCTATTAAAGTAAGATATATTATCAAAACCACAATCCGAAGCCACTATAATAACCGGCTGGGTTGTGGTTTTTAATATTCTTGCAGAAATAATAAGCCGGTAGTCATTTAAGTAAGTGATGAAAGATGTGCCGGTGCAGTTCTTAAAAAACTTCATAAAATGCGACTGGCTGAAATGACACCACTGCGCAATCTCTTCAATCGATATTGTACGAGCGAAGTTTTTTTCAATATAATTAAGTACCATTTTCAGCTTTTCCATCTTATCATCAGACAAGTGTGCAGACGCGTCTGTATGGGTGTAAAAATGTGCATTAAGCTCAAAGAAGAAATTAAAAAGACATGCACGGATTTTCAGCCTGTACCCGTCAGGGAAATACTTGCATATATTATCAGCTTCATCAATATAATGAATTAAATCAGAATAGTGTGGCACAGTTTTACTGATAACAGGAGGGCAATACCCCTTAAAGCCGGAAATTCCGTTAAAAAAGCTCACGGTATCATAATCACACTGCCTGCTGACAAGCATATCAAGATTAAAAAGAATATTTTCGTATTCGCATGAATCACTCTCGTTCTGGATAATAGAATGGATATGTCCGGGCATGACAACAACAATATCCCCTGCATTTACAACAGAATACTCAAGGTCAACGCTTACGATCATGCATCCCTTCTTAATGTATATAAGCTCCATTTCATTATGCCAGTGCAGCGGAACTTCCGTAAAATCAAGCGGGATAGAGCATGGGTAAGTATTATATAAAAAATCTGAATCGAAATGAGACTTGGTTTCTTTCAGTGGTCCGTAATCTGTTATATTCATAAGGTTCTCCTTAAATATGATAGAATAGTACAAGTTTATCCCATTATAAAGCAAGAGAATTTTTCCAGCAACCCTATAATAAAATATAAATACAAGAATGGAGGGCAACGATATGCTTAACACTATATGTTTGGAAGATTATGGAAAAGACTTGCACTTATGCAGCAACGAGGAGTGCTTTCATGCACTTATGAAGCTGGTTACTCAAAAGGGACGTGATAGAATAGTGAAAGACAATGGCAGAAAGGTATACTACATTTCTGCAGAGTTTCTTATAGGAAAGCTTTTATCCAATAACCTTATTAACTTAGGAATCTATGATGAAGTTAAGGAAGAACTTACACAGGCAGGAAAGAATCTTTCAGATATTGAAGAACTGGAAGTAGAGCCGTCACTTGGTAATGGCGGACTTGGAAGACTTGCAGCATGCTTCCTTGATTCGATTGCTAACCTTGGCCTTAATGGTGACGGAATCGGACTTAATTATCATCTTGGACTTTTTAAGCAGGTGTTTGAGAATGGAAAGCAGAAGGAAGTGCCTAATCCATGGATTGGTAAGGACAGCTGGCTTGTTCCGACAGATGTGACATACACTATCAATTTCGGTGAAATCAGTGTGGTTTCAAGAATGTATGATATCAATGTGTACGGAGAAAAGAGAACGAATAAGCTTCATCTGTTTGATGTGGAGACAGTTGATGAGAGCATCGTAAAAGGTGACAGCATAGACTTTGATAAGTCAGATATTGCCAAGAACCTTACACTGTTTCTTTATCCTGATGACAGTGACGAGCAGGGAAGGCTTCTTAGAATCTATCAGCAGTATTTCATGGTAAGCAATGGAGCAAGGCTTATATTAGATGAGTGCAGGGAAAAATGTATTAACACCGGAAAAACATTTAAGAATCTGTCAGACCTTGCGGTTATCCAGATTAACGATACACATCCGACAATGGTAATCCCGGAGCTTATAAGACTTCTTACAGAAAATGGAGATATAGACGGAAGTCCGATAACAATGGACGAAGCAATTGATATTGTATCAAAAAGCTGTGCGTATACTAACCACACAATTCTTGCTGAAGCCCTTGAAAAATGGCCTGTGGACTATCTTAACAGAGTTGTGCCACAGCTTATGCCGATTATAAAAGAGCTTGACAGAAGAGTGCGTGAGAAGTACACAGACAAATCAGTGTATATAATTGACGATAATAATCTCGTTCACATGGCACACATTGATATTCATTATGGTATGAGCGTCAACGGAGTAGCAAAGCTTCATACAGAGATATTAGAGAATACAGAGCTTAATAATTTCTACAGGATATATCCGGAGAAGTTCAATAACAAAACTAACGGAATTACATTCAGGAGATGGCTTATCCACTGTAATAACGGACTTGCAAAATACATTGAGACACTCATTGGAAGTGAATACAGGCATGATGCAGAGAAGTTAAAAGATCTGTTAAAGTTTGCCGGTGATAAAAATGTTTATGATAATCTTCTTGAGATTAAGACAGACAACAAGAGAAATCTTGCAGAATACCTTAAGCAGACACAGGGAATAGAGATTAATCCACAGTCAATATTCGATATACAGATAAAGCGTCTGCATGAATATAAAAGACAGCAGATGAACGCACTGTATATAATATATAAATATTTTGACATCAAGGCAGGCAATATTCCAAAGACTCCTGTGACAGTAATATTTGGCGCAAAGGCTGCACCTGCATATACAATTGCGAAGGATATAATTCATCTGATACTTACATTGAGTAAGGTTATTGAAGCTGATAAAGATGTAAGTCCATATCTTAAGGTAGTGCTTGTCCAGAATTATAATGTAACACTGGCAGAGAAGCTGATTCCTGCATGTGATATATCAGAGCAGATCTCACTTGCATCTAAAGAAGCATCAGGAACAGGAAACATGAAATTCATGCTCAATGGTGCTGTGACATTAGGAACAATGGATGGCGCTAATGTTGAGATTGCCGAGCTTGTAGGAAAAGATAATATATATACATTTGGCGCAACAAGTGATGAAGTTATTGCACATTATGAAAAATGTGACTATAACGCAAAGAAGCTTTATGAGACAGATGCTCTTATAAAAAAATGTGTGGATTTTATAATATCGGATGTTATGCTTCAGGCAGGTGATTCTCATAGTCTTAACAGGCTGTATAATGAGATTGTAGGAAAAGACTGGTTTATGGCATTGCTTGACTTACGAAGCTATATAGGAACCAAGGAAAAGGCTCTCACAGATTATGACGACAGATATGTGTGGGCCGGAAAAATGCTCGTTAATATTGCAAATGCCGGATTTTTCTCATCAGACAGAACAATTCAACAGTACAATGAAGATATATGGCATCTTTAATATAACTAAATAAGTTGATAATAACTGCCCCGGAAGCTATAATCATTATAAGAGCGAAAGTTCGTGAATGAGGAAAGTTTCGGGGTAGATTTATGTATAATATACTTATAGTGGATGATGAAAAGATTGAAAGAAGCGGAATAAGAATGCTTCTTAAGAGAATGGGAATTGAACTTGGAGTATTTGAGGCGTGCAACGGAAAGCAGGCACTGGAATATCTGACATCTGACAAGAATACAGGAATGGGACATATAGATATACTGCTTACAGATGTTAAGATGCCGTTTATGGACGGAATAGAGCTTATTAAGAATGTGATGCACAACGACATCAGTTTAAAGACAATTATATTCTCAGGCTATAACGAGTTTGAATATGCCAAGCTGGCAGTTAAATTAGGCGTTAAAGATTATATATTAAAGCCGGTTGATCCGTCAGAATTCAGTTCAACAATTACAGGAGTTATAACAGAGCTTGACGAGGAACACAAGAAGGATGAGGACTATAACAGGCAGGCTAACTTTATAAAACAGTACTACATGTATACGCTGCTCAACTCCGGTGATGCATCAGGAATACTTGATAATGGTGATTTTCTGGCAGGATACAACAGACTTGCGCTTATAGAGTTCAATACTGATTTCTTTGGAAAATATGATACAGGTGAAGATATATTTAAAGAGGTAACAGGAAAACTGGATTATCAGTATCTTAATCTTAACCCGTTACAGTCAGTTATCATATTTTCTGATAAATCATTCACAGCAGATGGTAATATTGATAAGAACATTGAAGAAATGTTTACAAATATTCATGACTACATATATAGAAAGACAGGACAGTTTATGTATATTGCTGTGTCCGGTTTATTCAATGATTATCATGAACTTCCACAGGTAATGGATGCAGTTGATACACTGATGAATAATAAGTTTTATGAGACAGGAAGATACATTTTTTCTGATAATGTCAGTGAAGATACACCTGTGCTTGTACAGATTGATGACGATGCACTTATGAAGCAGATGAAGCAGGATATCAAGATGAAGGATATCACATTTTTAAGAATACATTTTGATGCACTGTGTAAGAAATACAGGGGGCAGTCGAACTTCTCACATATATACATCAAGTTCGTATTTTCCAATCTGTTAAAAGATTTCTATGACAATATTCCGGGTGCTGATGAGGCGGAATTTGGAAGGGAGATTGACAGACTGTATAAGTCAGAGGATTTCTCATGCATTATGGATATAGTGAATAACAATATTGATTTGTTGGAGAAGAGTTTTGGGAAAGAGCCGGCCACGTCACACCGGGAGATTGAGACAGTAAAGAACTATATACATAGCCATTATGGTGAGGAGATTGGCGCACAGCAGCTTGCGGATATGGTTTATCTTGCACCAAGCTATTTAAGTTCACTTTTTAAGAAAGAAACAGGACAGAATCTGAGCAAATATATTAAACAGTACAGAATGGAGAAGGCTAAGGAACTGCTTACCGGTACGAACATGAAGATTGTGAATATAAGTGAGCAGGTGGGTTATCCAAATGTTTCATATTTTGTACAGAGCTTCAGGGAGTACTTTGGTATAAGTCCTCAGAAATTCAGGGATCAGGGAGAATTGAGTTGAAAAAGATTAAGCAGAGAATCAATGATATAAGGTTGCAGAACAAGCTTGTCATCATATATGTAGTAACCGGACTTATTCCCCTGATTGTACTTTTCGTTTTTGCCTACTGTCAGATGAGAAACATTCTTATGGACAGAGACTTAAAGAGCATCAAAGGGGCATTGGAGCAGTCTGTTGCAACAGTGGATGGGCAGATAGAGGTGTATGATAATCTGTCTAATTATATAACATTTAATGATACGCTGTCGGGAGTGCTTTCGTACGATTACAAAAGCACATATGAGATGTATAACCAGATTGTCACTACATTTGACCCTATGCTTTCATCATTAAAGTATTTTCACAATGATATTAACAGGGTAACAATATATGTGGATAAAGCTATTAAACATGACACAACTATAGCACCAATAGAAGAGATAAAAGACAGACCTTTTTATAATTCTGCTACAGAAAGCACGAAGATACAGTGGTTTGTTGATGAAGACAGCAGGACACTTGTTTCAGCACGAAAAATGTCAACACTTGACCAGCTTGGGATTCTTGGAATTATGTACATAGATGTTGATTATGACAGCATGATGAGTTCATTTACAGGTGGGCTTGAGCAGAACTGCGGAATGGTGGTGCTTGATGCTGATGGAAGAGTTATATGCAGCAGTGATACATTTGAAAATAATAACACCAGATACAGATTAAACAGTAAGAAGCTGCTTTCATTAATCGACGGGGCAGAATGGGATAATGATACATGTGGAAATACAGAAGGTTACTCGGTAGTAAAGAAGGAAAGCTCTGTTACCGGATGGACAGTATATGTCTATGAACCGAGAAAACTTGTACTCAGGTCAGCTAATTCAATGATTACTATGATTGTAGTTGCATTTGTGGTAGCAGTTGCAGGTGCCGCCGCAGCGAGTATATTTACAACAGGCTTCATTACAAGAAGAATTAATAAATTAAAAAACAGTATGGCAAAGGTTGAAAATGGAGATTTTGATGCGGTAATTAATACACAGGACAAAGATGAAATAGGTGACCTTATCCATAGCTTTAACAGCATGACAACCCAGATTAAGAATCTTATTACCCAGGTATATGAAGGACGTATAAGCCAGAAAGAATCAGAGATGCGGGCATTAAGGGCACAGATTAATCCACATTTCCTCTATAATTCATTGTCACTTATCAACTGGAAAGCGATAGAATATGAGCAGGAAGATATAAGTGAAATAACACTTGCATTGTCTAACTACTACCGTACATCGCTTAATAAGGGAAAGAATATACTAAGCTTTGAGCAGGAATTAAGTAACATGCAGTCGTATCTTAAGATTCAGCAGATAATGCATGACAACTCATTTGATGTGGTGATAAATGTATCAGAGGAAGTTATGCCATGCGAATCTTTAAACCTTATACTCCAGCCATTAGTAGAAAATGCAATAGACCATGGCATAGATCTGCTGACAGACAGGAAAGGCATAATAACCGTAGAGGCTAAGATGCAGACGGATGAAGAAGGTAAAAAGCTTGTATGTGTAACCGTGTCTGATAACGGTGTAGGAATGGACAAAGAAACTGCCCAAAACTTCTTAACAGTCCAGTCAAAAGGGTATGGCGCAAGAAATGTTAACGACAGAATAAGACTTTATTACGGCGAAAGCTATCATCTGGAAGTGCAGAGCATACCTGATGAGGGAACAACAATAACAATAAAATTCCCGGCAAAACCATACAACACAAAAAACTGATATGTTTCTAAAATATCTTATATTTTAATATTAATCCCTCCTTAATATAATTAGATTATCAAAAGAGGACAGTAATCAAAGCTGTCTCGGATAATTATTAAGGAGGGTTTTTTATGAAGTTTAAGAGATTAGCAGCTGCAGTGATGGCAGCAACAATGTGTGGGTCACTTTTTGTAGGTTGTGGCAATGCTAAAAAGGATGACACAGCAGCAGGTGAGGAAAAAATCACAGCTACAATCAAGGTATGGGGCTGTGCAGAAGATCAGGCAGATGAGAACGGCAAATGGCTGCAGACAATGTGTGACCAGTTCAATTCAGAGCATCCTGACTGGGATTTAACATTTGAATACGGTGTATGCTCAGAGCAGGACGCAGGAAAGATAGTTCCACAGGATCCGGAGAATTCAGGAGATGTATACTTCTTTGCTAACGACCAGCTTCAGACACTTGTTGATGCTAATGCTATTGCAAAGCTTGGTGGAGAGACAGCAGATTATGTTAAGAAAACTAACTCAGATGCAATTGTGGATTCAGTATCAGTAGATGGAGCTGTATACGGAGTACCATTCACAACTAACACATGGTTTATGTACTATGACAAGAGCAAATTCACAGACAGTGATGTAAAGAGCCTTGATAAAATGCTTCAGAAGGATAAGGTAGCTTTCAATATTACAGAGGGCTGGTATATGTCATCATTCTTCCTTGCTAATGGATGTACATATTTTGGAAAAGACGGAAAAGATAATTCAGCCGGTGTTGATATCTCAGGAGATAAGGGAACACAGGCAACACAGGCAATGGTTTCACTTGTAAATAATCCTAACTTTGTCAATGACCTTCAGGGTGTTGGTATCGCTGGTTTAAGAGATGGTTCAGTTGGAGCTTACTTCTCAGGATCATGGGATTATAAGAGTGTTAAAGAGATTCTTGGAGACAAATTTGGAGCAGTTTCACTTCCTACAGTAAAGATTGGTGGAAAAGACAAGCAGATGTTAGCATTTGCAGGTTCTAAGGCAATCGCAGTTAATCCTAACTGCAAGTATCAGCAGGTAGCAGTTGCACTTGCAAAGTATCTTGGAAGCAAGGACGCACAGAAGAAGCATTATGAATTAAGAGGTGTTATTCCTTGTAATACAGAGCTTCTTGCAACTGATGAAGTAAAGAAGGATGCACTTGTAACAGCACAGAATGATACATTTAACAAGACATCAGTAATCCAGCCAACAGTAACAGGCATGAATGATTACTGGACACCTGCACAGAACTTTGCTAAGGCAATTGTAAATGGTGAAATAACAGCAGATAATGCAGCAGCTAAGACACAGGATTTCTATAAGCAGATTAATACATCAATTGCAAAATAATTGATGGCGATTAAATGCTGAAAGGAGTGGCGCATAATGGCAGTTAAGTTCACTGAATCATTTAGAAAAGGAAATATATTTACGAAGTTAAGCATTCTGATTCCAGGACTTGGTAATCTTGTAGGAAAGCAGATTATAAAGGGAATTATGTATATAGCTATAGAAGCGGCCTTTGTATGCTTTATGATTATGAAGGGAATTAACTGCCTTGCGATGCTTCCAGGTCTTGGAAGCAGACCGCAGCAGGAGGTCTGGAATGAGAAGCTTGGAATATATGAGTATGTTGCAGGTGATAATTCACTTCTTATACTTCTGTATGGAATAGCAACAATATTCATGATTATAGCTTACATAATAGTTGCAGCGAGTGCTGTGAAAAGCTCATATAAGCTGGAACTGTTAAAGGAAAAAGGAAGGCATATAAACACATTTGCAGAAGACGTGAAGTCGTTGTTTAATGAGAACCTTCATAAGCTGCTGCTTACACTTCCGGTATCAGGTGTGCTTATATTTACAATACTTCCACTTATTTTCATGATAAGCATGGCATTTACTAATTATAGTAAGGTTAACAATCATCTGGTGCTTTTCGACTGGGTAGGACTTGAGAATTTCAAGCAGATATTCGATTCAGGAAGCATGATAGGACAGTCCTTCTGGTCAGTATTTGGCTGGACTATAGTGTGGGCAGTATTTGCAACATTTCTTAATTACATATTCGGAATACTTGTTGCACTGCTTATCAACAGAAAGGGTACGAAATTCAAGGCTTTCTGGAGATTTATATTTATACTTTCAATCGCAATTCCACAGTTTGTTTCACTTCTTATTGTCAGAAGCATGCTGGCACAGGATGGAATTATAAATGTTGTTTTAAAGAATGCAGGATGGATAACAAAATCACTGCCATTCTTTACAAATGCGACTTGGGCAAGAATCACAGTAATCGTGGTAAATCTGTGGATAGGTATTCCATATACTATTCTGCAGGTTACAGGTATATTACAGAATATACCTATGGAGTTGTATGAGGCAGCAGATGTAGATGGAGCTAATGGATTTGTCAAGTTTATTAAGATAACAATGCCATATATGTTATTTGTAACGGCACCATATCTTATCACTACATTTACTGCTAATATTAACAACTTTAACATTGTTTATCTGCTGACTAAGGGTGATCCTGTTATGGCAGGTGCAACAGCAGGAAAGACAGACCTTCTGGTAACATGGCTGTACAAGATGACAATAGATTATCAGTATTATAATCTTGGTGCTGTTATCGGTATTATGACATTCATATTCTTAGCGATTGGTTCACTGCTTGTATACAGAAGAACGAAAGCGTATAAAGATGAGGAGGGATTCCAGTGAAAAAGAAAAAGACTATTAAAAATATACTGGCACATACAGTGCTTACAATATTAGCGATAGTGTGGGTAAGTCCTCTTTTCTGGATACTCCTCACAAGCTTCAGGGCTCAGAAGGGTGCTTATACAAGCTCCTTCTTCCCAAAGCAGTATTCATTTGATAATTACTTAAAGCTTTTTACAGATACAGGAATACTTAATTTCCCACGAATGTTTACCAATACACTGATAATAGCAGTATTCTCGTGTATTATATCTACATTTTTTGTTCTGTCAGTTGCTTACTGTATGTCACGGCTTAAGTTTAAGATGAGAAAAGCAATGATGAATATTGCAATGATACTTGGACTTTTCCCTGCATTTATGGCGATGGTTGCTGTATATTATATACTTAAAGCAGTAGGACTTTCAGAAGGAGCAATGATAAGAGTTGCACTTGTGCTTGTATATTCAGCATCATCAGGAATACAGTTTTACATTGCAAAGGGATTCTTTGATACTATCCCTAAGACAATAGATGAGGCTGCTATGATAGATGGAGCAACGAAGTGGCAGGTATTTACCAAGATAACAATACCTCTCAGTAAACCAATTATAGTGTATACAATACTTACATCATTCATAGCACCTTGGGTAGATTTCATATTTGCAAGAGTAATCTGCAGGGCAAATGCGAAGTATTATACCGTAGCAATCGGCTTGTGGCAGATGCTTGAAAAGGAGTATGTTGATGTATGGTACACAAGATTTGCAGCAGGAGCAGTTCTTATATCAATTCCAATTGCAGCCTTGTTTATGATAATGCAAAGGTGTTATAATGAAAGCATGACAGGTGCAGTGAAGGGTTAGATATATGAATAGATTAAAGCAAACATTAAAAAAAAGTGTGGCATTTGGTGTCGCAGGAATAATGCTTATATTAGCCGGGTGTAAAAGCCCGGCTGGTTTTGCGTCTAATGATAATGAAGAATACAATGCGAGAATGGAAGAAGCGAGGACAACGCCATTCGGTGCTTACCCCGAGACTATAGAATATACACTTGGAAAGATGACAAGTGTTAATAATTCCAATATGCCGGAGAATGACACGTATACAGATAATGCGTACACACGCTATATTAAGTCTGTGATTAATGTGCAGAATGTTGATGCATTTGAAGCAAACGACAGCCAGTATGACACTAACGTTTCTATGGCAATCTCAATGGGAAGCCTGCCGGATATCATGGTTGTATCAAGTCAGGATGAGGTTGAACAGTTAGTGGGAGCAGGACTTATAGAGGACCTTACAGAAAGCTACAATAACTGTATAAGTGACAGAATAAGAAAAATGTATGAAAGCTATGGCGATTCACTTAAGGATATGGTTACATACGATGGAAAGATAATGGCACTGCCGGAGACTAATATAACAGATGGACCTAATCTTGTGTGGTTAAGAAAAGACTGGATGGATAAGCTCGGATTGTCAGAGCCACACACTATTGATGATGTTGTTAATATAGTGAAGCATTTTATATCAGAAGACCCTGGAAATAATGGCGAGGATGCGTCCGGAAAACCTAATACAGTGGGGCTTGCAGTGGATACAGATGTGACAGGTGAATGTGGTTACAGCAGTGAATTTCTGCTGGATATAATATTTGCCTGCTTTGGAGCGTATCCAAAGCAGTGGATAATGAACGATGATGGTGAGATTGTATATGGTTCGGTTACAGATGAGGCAAAAGAAGCACTTTCGTATATAAACAGTCTGTATAATCAGGGGGTTATAGATAATGATTTTCTTCTGAGAACATCAACCAATATATGTGAGCTTATAGAGAATGGTCTGTGTGGCTCGTTTTTTGGACCATGGTGGGCACCGAATAATCCGCTTGCTAATGCGGTAAGCAGGAATCCGGATGCGAACTGGCAGCCATATTTAATAGCAACGGATTCGGATGGAACAACGAGTTATCACAGCCAGAACCCATGTTACAAATATGTTGTCGTAAGAAAGGGATATGAACATCCTGAGATTGCAGCAAAGATGATAAGCGTCATGTTCGATAAGGTAAGATTTGACTGTACAGACTCAGAAGAATTCAAGAATTACTATCAGCTTAATGTTGAACCTACGGCAAGACCTTTATCAATAAATGTTGATTATAATAATGCACTTTCAATATGTTACAGGAATATAGATGCCACAATTTCAGGAAGAAAGAATCCTGACAGTCTGGAACTTCTTGAGCGTTCATTTTATGATGCATGCAGTGAGTATATCAAGAATGCTAACAAAACAAGTACGCAATGGGCAGCGTATATGTCAAGAATTAAGGCATGCAGTCTTATTGCACAGGATAATATAAAGGTAGTTGACTCGCTTTATTTTAAGACCACAGACACAATGAAGAGCCATTGGTGGAGACTTAAGGCTAAAGAAAAAGAGGCATATTTAAAGATTATAAGCGGAGAAGAAGATATATCTTACTTTGATACATTTGTAAAAGAATGGAATGAACAGGGTGGTCAGATTATTACATCAGAAGTCAGTGAGAGTATGAAATAATTGGCTGTGAAAATATAGTAATATATGATACAATCTTAATTAATGTAAATATATTAACTATGGAGGTTTTATTTTGAAAGAGAGAGAAAAATTCGGCTCGCGACTCGGCTTTATCTTAGTGTCTGCTGGCTGTGCGGTGGGACTTGGTAATGTGTGGAAATTTCCATACATATGCGGGGAAAATGGTGGTGCGGCATTCGTGCTTATCTATCTTGTATTTCTTGCAATTCTTGGATTTCCTATTATGTGTGCGGAGTTCACAGTAGGACGAGGAAGCGGTAAAGGTGCTGCAAGGGCATTTGAAGAACTGGAGACTAAGGGAAGTAAATGGCATCATTTCAAATGGGTATCGGTAGTAGGAAGCTACGTATTAATGGCTTTCTATACTATGGTTGCAGGATGGATGCTTTATTATGCATGGCGTGAGGCAAGAGGTTCGTTAGCAGGTTTAGAGCCAGATGAGGTTTCAGGAGCATTTGGAACTATGCTTTCACAGCCTGGTACAATGACAATCTGGATGATTGTTGCAGTTTTACTTTCGTTTGGTGTATGTGTATTAGGATTACAGAAGGGCGTTGAGAAGATTACTAAGGTTATGATGTTACTTCTTCTTATCCTTATTGTGGTACTGGCAGTTCATTCACTTGTACTTCCTAATGCATCAGAAGGTGTTAAATTCTATATGGTGCCTAATCTGGATGCTATTAAATCAAGAGGTTTAGGACCGGTTATATTTGATGCCATGACACATGCATTCTTTACACTTAGTGTAGGCATTGGCGCAATGGAGATATTCGGAAGCTACTTAAAGAAAGACAGAACAATAGGTGGAGAGGCTGTTAATATCATTCTGATTGATACATTTGTTGCTCTTATGGCAGGATTCATAATTATTCCTGCATGCTTTGCATATGGTGTTGCTCCGGGTGCCGGTCCATCACTTTTATTTATAACACTGCCTAACATATTTAATCATATGGCGGGAGGAAGAATATGGGGAACAGCATTCTTTGTATTCATGTCATTTGCAGCATTATCAACTGTAATTGCTGTATTTGAGAACATTATTGCTTTTTATATTGACCTTAAGGGATTTTCAAGGAAAAAGGTTGTTGCAGGTAATGTTATATTCATGATACTGCTTTCACTTCCTGCTGTATTAGGCTTTAACAAGCTTGCAGCTTTCCAGCCTATTGGTCCGGGAAGTTCAATTATGGATCTGGAGGATTTCCTTGTTTCATATAATCTGCTTCCTCTTGGAAGCATGATATTTGTATTATTCTGTACCAAGAAGAACGGCTGGGGCTGGGAAGGCTTCAGAAAAGAAGCTAATGAAGGAAAAGGTCCTAAGCTTCCTGAATGGTTAAGATTCTATATGAGTTATATACTTCCGGCTATTATAGTGGTTGTATACCTTAAGGGTTATTATGATACATTTAAACCAAGGGGAACAGGTTATCTTGTTGGCTGGATGATATTTGCGTGTGTATTGCTTCTTGCAATATTCGGAATTGCTAATTATAAGAAGAAAGATGCGTAATCTATGACTAAGAAAGAACTTGTTTTAGAGGTTATAAGAAGATTAAAGGCAGAATATCCGGATTCGGAGTGCAGTCTTGATTACGATGATGCCTGGAAACTGCTTGTAAGCGTAAGACTTGCGGCACAATGCACTGATGCAAGAGTAAATGTTGTGGTTAAGGGACTGTATGAAAAATATCCTGATATAGCATCACTTGCTGCAGCATCTCCAGAAGAGATTGAAAAGATTATAAGACCTTGCGGTCTTGGAAAAAGCAAGGCAAGGGATATATGTGCATGTATGCGCATGCTTCATGAACAGTATAATGATAAAGTTCCTGACAGCATGGAAGAATTATTAAAGCTTCCTGGAGTTGGAAGGAAGAGTGCCAATCTTATTATGGGTGATGTGTTCGGAAAGCCGGCAATTGTTACAGATACACACTGTATAAGGCTTTGTAACAGAATAGGTCTTGTAAAAGACGAGAAAGAGCCTAAGAAGGTTGAGATGGCATTGTGGAAGATAGTCCCGCCAGAAGAAGGAAGTGGATTATGCCACCGGTTTGTAGACCACGGAAGAGAGGTATGTACGGCGCGTACTACGCCACACTGTGAAAGATGCTGCCTTAATGATATATGTAAGAAAAATGGGATAAAAGTGTGATTGAATATGCATTTTTATTATGGTAGTATTTTATTGTGGTTCATACTAATGAACAAAATGTATGGGAGGGGAACATGGAATTAAAAGAATTAATTAAATACGCAAGAGATAACAGGTGTTCAGATCTGCATATTACTGCAGGAGAAGCGGTTGCGGTAAGAAAATATGGTGAACTTGAGCTTCTTGATATAACACCTTCGATAGAAGAAACAGAAGAGATGATATTCTCAATTCTTGGTGATGAAGATATACAGAATGTTCAGGCAGGAAAAGATATTGACGTGGCATCTACTGATGAGTCTGGTGGACGATTAAGAATTAATATATATCATCAGAGAAGAAATCTTGCAGCAAGTATCCGTCTTCTTGATTCTGTTATACCGTCGTTTGAAGAATTGGGACATTCAGGAAAACTTTTTTCTAAGCTTGTTGAGAAAAGGTCTGGTCTTATTCTTGTAACAGGTCCTACAGGAAGTGGTAAGTCTACAACACTTGCAGCTATGATTGATTATATTAACAACAATATGTCAAGACATATTATAACAGTAGAAGATCCTATAGAGTATGTATATGGGTTTAAGAAATCTATGATACATCAGAGACAGGTAGGAAGAGATGTACCTGATTTTGCTACAGCACTTCGTTCAGCACTTCGTGAAGATCCGGATGTTATTCTTGTGGGAGAGATGAGAGATTATGAGACTATCAATGCAGCAATTACAGCTGCTGAAACAGGACATCTTGTATTATCAACACTTCATACAAGAAGCGCTACACAGACAGTTGAGCGTATAATCAGTGCATGCCCTATTGAGGCACAGTCTGCACTTATAATACAGCTTGCATCTGTATTAACTGGAGTTGTAACACAGACACTTGTACCTCGTGCAGAGCAGGAAGGACGAATTGCTGCAACAGAGATTATGCTTAATAATACAGCAGTATCTAATCTTATTAAAGAGAAGAAGACTAATCAGATTCAGACCGTTCTTCAGTCAAATATGCAGACAGGTATGCACACAATGAACTATTCCCTTGCTAATCTTGTTAAGACAAGAGTTATTTCAAGGGATGTAGCTTTGAAGTTTTCAGAGAATCCAACTGAACTTGCTAAAAGTATATAATAGTAACTTGTAGTGCTATGCAGTTTTAAAACTTTGCGAATAGTGTACAAAATACAGAACAACAAAAAATCATTTGAAAATAAAGCCATTCTACTGTATTATAGGGTTAGATTTATTACGGATAACACTATAGTACGGCTGAAAGGCTTTTTTTATGAAAAGAATTAAATTAGTTAACAGGATTTTTTACTGTATATTTTTATTAGGATTTCTGCTTTTTATGGCTTCAGGATTTATATTCAGCACTGTAGATAAGGTGACACCGGCAGATAAAAGAACGAGTGTCGTAGTTAAACCAGAGGATACAAGATATATTGGAGATGACACAATTGAATATCATGTGAAGATTAGAGCAAGTGCAGGAAATAATAATGCACTGGCATTTGTAAGCAGGCATCAGGAAGTAGAAGTATATGCAGGTGGAAGACTTATATATTATATAAAAGCACATAGGTCTGTATATGGAACAACCACTGGAACTAATTATACGATTGTGAACATTCCACCATATACAACAGATATAATCGTAAGGCTTACTAATGTATATGCTGGTCATAAGATAAGAGGAACAACATTTGAATATGGTGACGAGACAAAACTTATAAAAGAGCTTATTGCGAAATCGCTGCCATCAGCAGTACTTAGTTCGTTTATAATAATAGTTGGATTTGCTATGATTATATTATGGATTTTCTGCAGAAAGAAGATTGCACAGACACAAGCACTGTTTTATTTTGGTATATTTGCAATGATTATAGGTGCATGGGCTCTTAATGAGACTGATATTGCAACGATTCTTGTGGAGAACAGGAAGATAGGTTCACTGATAGGGTATGTACTGCTAATGATGATACCTATTCCTTTTATGCAGGCAGAGAAGAATTTTTTCCAGATAGGGAAAAGTGCTCTGAATAATATCTTGTGCGCCATATATGCTGCAACAGCTGTAATACTGCTTGTATGTCATATAACAGGTGTGTGTGAGTTTAAGAACAGCGTGTACATTATACATATGATGCTTGTTATGTCACTTGTATATTTCTGTACAGTTCTTATTAAAAGAGTATGGGTTAAAGGCTTTGACAGGAAAGTAAAGTCTAATATTATAGGTGCGGCTGCACTTGGAATTTCTATGATTGTTGATCTTATTGCATATTATAAGGGAATGCAGCAGACAGATCTTATAGGAAAACTGGGTATTCTTATATTTATTATTGTGCTTGGTTATGAGAGCATATCAGAAGCATTTGAGAAGATTAAAGAAGGCCAGAAGGTGGATTTCTACAAAGAGATGGCTGTAACTGATACTATGACAGGGGTTTATAATCGCTTTGCATTTGAAGAGTGGGAACAGGAAACTTCTGATTATGAAGGGTATTCTATAGTGACATTTGACCTTAATAACCTTAAGTGGTGTAATGATAATCTGGGGCATGCAGCAGGAGATGCCTATATACAGGCATCAGCCAGAATTATTAAAGAGATATTTGGCAGACATGGTAAATGTTATCGTATAGGTGGGGATGAATTCTGTACTGTAATTAATCAGAAGCAAAAAAGCTTTGATATTGGAAGACATGTAAAGCAGCTAAGGGAACTTGAAAAGTATACTGAAGAAGAACTTGGAATCAAAGACCTTAATGTGCAGATTGCATGTGGTTATGCTGAATATGATATAAAGACAGATAAGAACTTTGAAGATACAAGAAGCAGAGCAGATAAGAGAATGTATGAAAGTAAGAGAAGATTGAAAAGAGAGTGATATATGGATAAATACGGAATTTTAAAGCATTATTTTGGGTATGATTCATTTCGTCCGGGTCAGGAAAAGTTAGTTGATGCTATTCTTGCAGGGCAGGATGTGTTAGGAATTATGCCTACAGGTGCGGGAAAATCATTATGTTATCAGGTGCCGGCATTGTTAATGTCCGGCATTACTCTTGTTGTATCTCCACTTATATCGCTAATGAAGGATCAGGTTGGAGCACTTAATCAGGCAGGTGTACATGCAGCTTATATTAACAGTTCTCTTACAGATAATCAGATAGCTAAGGCACTCGCATTTGCAAAGCAGGGACGGTATAAAATTATATATGTTGCACCTGAAAGGCTGGAAACCTGGGGCTTTCTTGATTTTGCCACGCATGTAGAGATATCTATGATTACTGTAGATGAAGCTCACTGTATATCACAGTGGGGGCAGGATTTCAGACCAAGTTATCTGAATATATTGTCTTTTGTTAAGAAACTGGCAAGGCGTCCTATAATAAGCGCGTTTACAGCTACAGCGACAAGCAAAGTAAGAGATGATATATTGCAGATTCTTTCACTCGAAAGACCTGTAATACTTACGACAGGTTTTGACAGAAGCAATCTGACATTCAAGGTCAAGCATATTAAGGACAAGGATTCATATATACTTGATTACCTTGTAAGCCACAGACAGGATAGTGGGATTATATACTGTGCTACAAGAAAAAATGTTGAAAAAGTCTATGACATGCTTAATGCTAACGGACTTTCTGTGACTAAGTATCATGCGGGTCTCTCAGCAGAAGAAAGAAAAGAAAATCAGGATTCATTTATATATGATATCAAGCCAGTTGTTGTTGCAACTAATGCATTTGGAATGGGAATTGACAAGTCAAATGTAAGATTTGTAATTCATTATAATATGCCGCAGTGTATAGAGAATTATTATCAGGAGGCTGGACGTGCCGGAAGAGATGGAGAGGATTCAGAATGCGTACTGTTGTATTCTCCACAGGATATTATGATAAATAAGTTTTTCATAGAACACAGAGAGCCTAATCCTGATATGGATGCAGAAGAACAGGCACGGCTTATGATTCTTGATAAAAGAAGGCTTAATGCAATGGTCGATTACTGCAAGACATCAGGCTGTTTAAGAGAGTATATACTTAAATATTTTGGAGAAAGGCCAGACAATCCAAAGGGTGGACGATACAACTGCCATAACTGTTCTAACTGTGTTATTGATGAGGCAGAACAAGAAGCAGACGAGGCTTATATGTATCCGGGAAACCGTTTCAGTGCACCTGTATCAAGGAATGCTGCAATGGTGGCAGACAGAATGAAGCGTTCTGCTGCTGCTGCAAAATCAGCATATGCAACGCCCAAGTCAAAGAAGCCGGAGGATGCACTTAATGACAGAGGTGTTATGTTGTTTAACAGACTGCGTGAGTTAAGAAAACAGATAGCTGTTTCAGTAGGTGTTCCGCCATATGTAATATTTTCAGACAGGACGCTTATAGATATGTGTCTTAAAGTTCCGTTTAATGAGGAAGAAATGCTGTCAGTAAGCGGTGTCGGTGAGAATAAATATGAGCGCTATGGCAAGGTGTTTATGGATGAAATATATGATTTTCTCGATGGTATGAAGAAGAATCTGGCAAGATGATATAAAAGTGTTTATGGACAGAAGAATGAATGGGAGATATGAATGAAGAATTATAAGATGATAATCACTTATGATGGTACAAGGTATTATGGCTGGGAACATCAGCCAACTACAGATATGACAATTCAGGGAAAGTTAGAATCAGTGCTTTCTGCCATGACAGGAACTGAGGTTGAGGTTATAGGTGCAGGAAGAACAGATGCCGGAGTGCATGCAAAGGGAATGGTAGCCAATGCACATATGGAAACAAAGATGAAGGAAGATGAGATATGCGATTATATGAACAGATATCTTCCAGAAGATATCTGTGTGCAGGAGGTTCGTGTTGCATCTGACAGATTCCACAGCCGTTACAATGCACAGGGGAAAACTTATTGCTATACATGTTATGTTGGGGATAAGAAGCCTGTATTTAACAGAAAATATGTCAATATAATTGATGGTAAGCTGGATGTTGATGCCATGAAGAGGGCAGCAGACATACTTACTGGAGAACATGATTTTGCATCATTTTGTGGCAATCCCAAGATGAAGAAATCGACAGTCCGTGAGATTTATTCAATAGATGTTTCTTTAAAGGGTTCATTCCTTAATCTTACATATCATGGAAGCGGATTCCTACAGTATATGGTAAGAATATTAAGTGGTACCATTCTTGAGGTTGGACAGGGAAAGAGAACACCAGAGAGTATGTATGAACTTTTAGAGGAGAGAAACAGAAGCCTTGCAGGTGCAACTGCACCGGCGAAGGGACTGTGTCTTCTGAAGGTTGACTACTCGAAGGAGGCTTGATAGACCGGACGCCGTACAGTAGCTGTGGGAGGGTGTGTGGTGTCCTTAGGCATCTGCCCTCAGGATTCCTATGTCTAGTGAAACTAAATGCCGCAATCTGCTAAGTTTTTTATGTGGCTTGTAATCAAACGCGCTTCGCTTGAACGAGATTACAAGCCACAATCTTTAGCAGATTGCGGCATTAACTTTCACACGACATAGGAATATTCGGGCATCTGCCTAAGGACACCACACACCTATCCCACAGCATACTGTACGGATGACTTCTTCTTCACCAAGTAGTCAGCCTCCGGACGAATGCTCGCCTGCGGCATTGCATTCTGAGTGGGGATATGTTTGTTTTGATGGACTTGAACAAAATTTTTCATAACTTTTTGCATATAGTACAGGGATTTATTGAAGATAATGCAGAAGAAATATGGAATGAACATATGGGAATACCAATAGAGATGTAATGTATACTGTACTGCATGTCTGCACTTATTTTGGCTGCCTAGTAGAGGGGTGGTGGCTTTGAGATTGGGAGATGTTATGCAAGACCGATTTATGCCGAACCGTGTGTAAGTTAATGCCGTTATATACAAAAAGTGCTGTGTAAAAATCTCGTTCAAGCGAAGCGCGTTTGATTTTTACACAGCTAAAAGACATTGTATATGACGGCATTTACTTACACTAGGTGCAGGCATCCATGAGGTTTTGTATAACATCTCCCAATCTCAATGCCCACCTTTGTACTAATTAAAGCACCTTCGACAAGAAATCCTTCAATCGCTCACTCTTAGGATTACCAAAGAATTCTTCCGGAGCCCCCTCTTCATTGATGACTCCATCATAGAAGAACATGCATCTGTTGGCAACTTCTTTTGCAAATCCCATCTCATGAGTTACGACAATCATTGTCATTCCTGATGCAGCAAGTTCCTTCATGATTGCGAGAACCTCACCAACCATTTCAGGATCAAGTGCGGATGTCGGCTCGTCGAAAAGCATTATCTCAGGATTCATTGCAAGTGCTCTTGCAATAGCAACTCGCTGCTTCTGACCACCACTTAACTGGTTAGGATAAGCATCGGCTTTGTCAGAAAGTCCCACTCTTGCAAGAAGCTCATCAGCTTTCTTATCAGCTTCTTCCTTGCTCATAAGTCCAAGCTTAGTAGGAGCAAGAGTTATGTTTCTTCTTATAGTCATATTAGGGAAAAGGTTAAAATGCTGGAACACCATTCCAATCTTCTCTCTTAATTCATCCACATTTACACTCTTATCTGTAAGATCCTGCTCATGGAATAATACATGACCTTCTGTAGGAGTTTCAAGAAGGTTAAGTGAACGTAAAAATGTTGATTTACCGCAGCCAGATGGTCCGATAATTGCAATAACCTCTCCTTTGCGGACTGTTGTATTGATTGATTCTAATACAACATGGTCGCCAAAAGATTTCTTCAAATCCTTAACTTCAAGTATGATTTCGTTAGTATTATCGCTCATTGTTTCTTAACCTCCTCTCAAGTTTCTTAACAAGCTGTGAAAGTCCCATAACCATTACAAGGTAGATGATGGCAACACCAATAAGTGGAAGCATTGGATCATAAGTTATGCTTCGGATAATATCGCCGCCTCTTGTAAGGTCGTTAAGACCGATATAACCGCTGATAGATGTTTCCTTTAACAGAACAATGAACTCATTAGCAAGTGCTGGGAGAACATTCTTGAATGCCTGAGGAAGAATAACACTTATCATAGTTGTTTTATAAGAAAGACCAAGGCTTCGTGCTGCTTCAAACTGTCCGTTATCAATAGACATAATACCTGAACGGAATATTTCGGCAACATAAGCACCTGAGTTGATACCAAATGCAAGTATTGCAACAATAAGCTTGTCAATATGTACAGAGCTGAATATTACATAATAGATAATAAGCAGCTGTACCATAGTTGGTGTTCCTCTGATTACAGTAAGATAAATGTTGCAAATGAAGTTAAGAATCTTCATGTGTCCTGTCTTATCATGGTTAGAACGGACAACTGCAATAAGGAAACCAATAACAACACCCATAAGTGCTGCAAAGAATGCAATAATTACTGTGTTTAGCAGACCCTTTAGAAGATAAGTGTATCTTGCTTCTTTAATGAAGTCTGTCTTGAACTTCTCAGCAAAACTCATGCCTGATGCAGAAGCATTGTCGTCACGGACAATAATAACCTGCTTAGAAGTTGTATAAGTAGTTGTGAAATCGATATTTTTCTTACGCTCATCTGTAACTGTTATACCAGCCATACCAAAATCGGCTTTACCAGAAGATACAGCAGTAATAATTGAATCGAATTCCATATCCTCAATCTTTAAATTCATGCCGAGGTAATCAGCAATAGCCTGTGCAATATCAGCGTCAATACCGATAATAGAGCCGCCTTCATAGTACTCGTATGGCTTGAAGTAAGCATTTGTAGCCATAACAAGAGTTCCATTAGTACGGCTTACACCTTCCGGAGACTTGTAACCTGAAAATGTAGCATTATCGCCAACATAATCGTCAATAAGCTTCTGGATAGTTCCATCTGCCATAAGTACTTCAATAGCCTCATTGAGCTTTGCAGTAAGGGAACTGCCCTTTGCAACACAGATTGCATAATCCTCATTTGCAAATTCTTCTTCGAGAATTGTAAGGTCTGGATTAGCTTTAACAAATGCTAAGGCAGGCTGTTCATCAATAACAACAGCATCAGCTTTACCCTGCTTTAAAGCCTGTATAGCATCAGAACCTTTGTTGTATCTTGATACGGTTGTGCCTGAACCGTCAGTTTCGTAATCACTTACGAGAGTATCACCAGTTGTTCCTAACTGAACACCAATAGTCTTGCCTGCAAGATCATCTACAGAAAATACTGTGTTCTTAATCTTCTTGCCCTGACATGAAGTAAGAAGAACAGAAGAGAACAAGAGAGTGAGGGCCGCAAAAACCAAAAGGAATCTCGACCTGTACTTTTTAAAATTCATTAGTAACTCCTTTCCATGCGAACTGTGGTGTATACGGACGCTGCAAAGCGAATATATTTAGCTGTGGAGCACGCTTTCGCTTCTTGTCGCTAGCAACGGACACTAAGTTCACCGCAATTAGGCTTTCTTCAAAAGCCGCTTGCGGTTTACTAAGTGCCGGCTGCTCCAAAGAGCATCCAAAGCTAAATATATTCACTTTGCGACTGTGTATACAACAGTTCAATATAATATATTTCATTAATTATACACACATAGTAGGGGAATTAGCAATTAAAATATTTGTGATGGAAGAAATTATGTACATGGGAACAGCCGCCAGGCAGGCGTCTGTTCCCACAGATTGAAGTTATCAGTTAGTCTTGCTGCATATGCCATTGCAAGATCCGGCGCAAGCACCAGAGGAAGTCTGGCTGCTATTGCCATTGTTACAAACGTTCTGGCAGGCTGTGCTGTTAGTGTTAAGAGTGTCGGTGCAGTCATTCATGCAAGGCTTCTTGCAGTCTTTTTTTAAGTTACCTTCACATGAAGGTGGGCTTAAATCGAGAGGTTTGATGGCTCTGTCTAAGAGGTTGCCGCAAACGAACTTGATGCAGTCAGATTCTTCACCGGTAACAATGCTGCCCTTAGGCGTTGAGATTCTGCCGGCACTTGTTACGCGGTATCCACAGAAGTAAAGGCTCTGTAAGATGAGAGTGAGACCTACAGTAACCTCGTCATCTGTAATATCAAGACCTAAAAGCTTAGGTATTGCATAGAGGTTGAGTCCCTGGGTTACAACATTGTCAGATGATAAGAAACCTATACTGTTAAGTGCAGGCGTATAAACAGGTGGAGTTGCGTTATTTGAGTTGTAGGAAACTCCGTAAGGAGCGAATATTTCAAGGGTCACAGATGTCGGATTGGTGTCTTCATCATAAGTTGCAGCAGTAGTTGAGTTAGGAAGGTAGACTGCCGTTGGGGTAAGAGTTGCTAATGCCCTGCATGACTCATCATAAAGTGTTACTGCAAATGTTACAGTAAGGTTGGTAAGTTTCACAGAGTAGCAGTTAGGCCTTCCGGCTATCTGGGTGATTTCAACATTTTCATCACCATAAGTGTAGGTTATATCTATAACACTGACTGATGCGTTGGTAGCTGTTGGATAAGTCGTTGAAATATCTGTGCCGACAGCGAATGTGGTACACAGATTAATACCTATCTCGTCATAGATAAGAGGGGCAAGAATACTGAGTTCATCGGGTGAACCGCATATCGGGTTCGTGCACACATCAAAGCAGCCATTAGGCATGTTCTGCACAATATTGCTTACAATGCGGGTAGAACCACATTTGCTGCATTTACATTTAGCCATTATCTTTTCCTTCTTCGTTTCTTTATTACATTATATGTTCTATCTACATTCGCGTGACCATATAATAATGTAAAAACGGGAGTGTCCTTTTATGGCAAATGTATACACAGCAGGCAGCGACAGACGGCTTATAATCTATAGCATATCACGATATATATTTTTGAGAACGGCATACATAGACGGTATAGAGCGCCCGATAATGCTTGCGTCAGACTTTCTGGACGGACTTACAGATGTGGTGCTGGGAGACACAATATATTATGCATATCAGAACCAGAACGGAGATATTCTTGTTAAAAATGTGATGAACAACGAAGCACTTTTTCGTGTGAAAAGCAGCGAGAACCCAGATATGCACTGTCCACAGCTTGTAGTAAATAAAGACAGGTTATTGCTGTTTTATATGGTGACAAACCCGCTTACGGACAGACTGTCGCTGAGGGCTGTCTGCCCACTGGAAGAAGGTGACAGTCTAAATATTCCTGTGGATTGTGAAAATGTTGATATGTATGAAGTGTTTGGAATGCAGGGAAGAGCATTTTTATATGTAGATAATTTCTATGAGATTACGGCAGATGGAAAATTCATACCGTGTCAGGACACAGGCAGCCTGAAACAAAATGAAGAAAAAATTCATGAATATGAGATACAGCTTAATACATATATGCAGCAACAGGCGCAGTCTAAGCAGGTAATTGCGCAGCTTGAGGCAACAATAGAAAGTGCGAAGGCGCAATACAATGAGCTTATGGAGACAGCAATTGCGTATAGGGATGAGGCAATTAAGTGGCGCAGCAAGTTCATATAAATTACTTGAAATCTTCCTCCAGAATTGCGATAATAATACAAATGGAGGAATTATGGATAACAGGAAGTTAAACAGAAGGAATTTATTACTATTATTATTTGTTGTGGCGGCATGTATTATGGGAGGCCGCTCTATATTTGGGTTCTTTGCACTGCTTACAGGATATGAGACTGCGGCAACGGAAGTATCTGCAATTGCAGCTTCTGAGATGTATATGATGTTTCTTTTATTTCTTGTATGTATAATAGGAGGCATTGTTATGAGCTGTCTTAGTAAAGCTAAGGTGAGCAGGACATTTTTCTTAATACGCAATGCTGTGCTGGTTGTGGCACTTGTGCTTGGCAATATGTCTTTTCCTAATATAACAATCATGAGTACAGTTGTTATGTCTAAGTATATAGGCGATGCTGGAATGTATGATTTTGCAATGAGTTCACCACTTCTTGTGTCAGCGTTAAGACAGCCATATCTGTTCTATACATACATGGTAGCAGAGGGACTTATGATTATTCTTGCGTGTGTCACAGTGTATAAGTATATTGTGGACAAGAAAAAGAACAGTAATTATAATAATATGTACATGTAAATGTGTCTGCTGCACTAATAAGGTGTGGCAGACAATTTTTGCGCAGTTAACAGATGCGCTTAATATGCCGGTTTATATGCGGGAGATAATAAAATGAAAGTAATGACACCACATTATTATAAGGATTTCCGATGCATTGCAGGAGCCTGTACAGATACATGCTGTGCCGGGTGGGATGTTGATGTTGATAAGAATTCTTACAAATATTATAAAACAGTTAAAGGTGCTTTTGGAAAGCGCCTGAAGAGTGTAATGGTACCATCACAGGACGGAGAATGTACATTTACACTGAAAGAAGGAGGACGCTGTCCTTTCCTTAATGACGATAATCTGTGCGATTTATATATAGAACTTGGAGAGGATAAGCTGTGTGAAACATGTGCAGAGTTTCCAAGATTTATTAATGATTATGGCAATATAAGAGAGATTGGCATAGCACCCTCGTGTAAGACGGCTGGTGAGCTGATGTTTTCATATAAAGATGAACTTACATTTGATACGGTTGAGGATAACAGCCTTACGCCGCAGCCTAATGATATAGATGCATATACATATATGCAGCTTCGGCAGGCAAGAATAGTGGCATTTGGAATAATATCAGACAGGGATATAAGTATATTTGAGAGACTGATGCTCTACCTTAATTATGCAAAGCGTATCCAGAAGCATCTTGACGCTGAAAGGGACGAGCTTATAGCTGGTGTTGCAAAAAGGTTCTGTGGACCTGATTACAGAGAGAAACTGCTTGACAAGCTAAAAAGCAGGGATGCAGTGTTACCTGATGAGCTGCAGGACGGAGATACAGTTAAGTCAACGCCTGAGGTGCGCAAATTATATGGCAACAGGCTTATAAAGGGACTGCGGCATTTCTTTGATGATTTCAAAGGAATGGAGGTAATCAATCCCGACTGGAATATTCATGTGGCAAGAGTAAGGCAGTTCCTTGACGGGCTGGCGGATGATTCTGAGCTTGCAGCGGTAATGAAAGATTACCATGCGGGAAGCGAAGCATTTGCACATGAATATGAGCAGCTTGCAATGTACTATGTATATAGATATATGCTTGACGCAGTGAATGATTACGATGTCCTTCTTAAAGCAAAGAATGCGGTTATAGGCATACTTGCAGTGGACATTATGGCAGCAGCAAACAGGGCTGCCGGGCAGCAATCCGATTTTAGAAAGCCTGATTTTACAATGCGCGTTGATATAGCTCATTTGTATTCAAGACAGTTTGAACATTCATATTACAATTATGAAGTTTATAGAGAATATTTTGGCACTAAGAGATGCTATTCGTATGAGTTTCTTATGGATGCTTTAGTGTCACTGAATTAACGGAGGAAGTTTTCTTATGAAAATGATTATGAGATTCCTTAAGGATTACAAGAAGGAATGTGTTCTGGCACCGCTTTTTAAGATGCTCGAAGCAATATTTGAGCTGTTTGTGCCGCTGGTAGTATCATCAGTTATCGATAAGGGTATTGTTAATGCGGATAAGGGATACATTATGCAGATGTGTCTTATGCTTATACTGCTTGCAATCATAGGACTTGTATGTGCCATAACAGCACAGTATTTCAGTGCCAAGGCTGCAGTTGGAGCAGCAACCGGAATGAGACACAGTTTATTTGCACATATCCAGACATTCTCATTCACAGAGATGGATACACTTGGTACATCGACACTTGTAACAAGAATGACAAGTGATATTAATCAGGTACAGAATGGTATCAACATGGTACTGCGACTGTTCCTTCGTTCACCATTTATTGTATTTGGTGCGATGATTATGGCATTTACTATTGATGTGAAGGCAGCACTTGTATTCGTTGCGGCAATCCCGGTACTTGCACTTATCGTATTCGGTATCATGCTTGCAACAAGACCTATGTACAAAAATGTACAGTCAGGACTTGATAAGATTCTTGGAATAACAAGAGAGAACCTTACCGGTGTGAGAGTTATCAGAGCATTCAATAAGGAACAGGATGAGGTTAAGCGTTTCAAAAACGATAACGAAAGCCTTAACAGATTGCAGAAATTCGTTGGTAAGATATCAGGACTTATGAATCCGCTTACTTATGTTGTTGTAAATGTATCAATAATTGCACTTATATGGATTGGTGGAGTAAGAGTTAACGCCGGTGCGCTTACACAGGGACAGGTTGTTGCACTTTACAATTATATGTCACAGATATTAGTTGAGCTTATCAAGCTTGCTAATCTTATCATTACAATAACTAAAGCACTTGCATGTGCAGGCAGAATCGAGTCTGTATTCGAGGTAAAATCAGGAATGTCAGATGGTGATGTTAAGAATGTAGATGCTAAAGAAGAGACACCGAGCGTTGAATTTAAAAATGTTTCACTTACCTACAGCGGTTCAGGTGCACCTTCAGTTGAAGGAATTAATTTCAAGGCTATGAAAGGCCAGACAATCGGTGTTATCGGCGGTACAGGTTCAGGTAAATCAAGTCTTGTTAATCTTATCCCGAGACTGTATGACGCTACACAGGGTGAAGTAATTGTCGATGGTGTCAATGTTAAAGAGTACGATATAGAAACCTTAAGAAATAAAGTCGGTATCGTTATGCAGAAAGCAGTACTTTTTAAAGGTACTATAAGAGAGAATATGTGGATGGGAAAGAAGGGTGCTACTGATGAGCAGATAGATGAAGCACTTGAGATTTCACAGTCTAAGGAATTCGTAGATTCTAAGGAAGGCCGTCTTGACTATCCTATTGAACAGGGTGGAAAGAACCTTTCAGGAGGACAGAGACAGAGACTTACAATTGCAAGAGCAATCGTAAGAAAGCCGGATGTGCTTATTCTCGACGACAGTGCATCAGCCCTTGATTTTGCAACTGATGCAGCACTTCGAAAAGCTATAAGGGGAATGAACAATTCTCCTACTGTGTTCATAGTTTCACAGAGAGCGGCATCACTTATGTATGCTGATCTCATTATCGTATTAGATGACGGACAGGTTGCAGGAATGGGAACACATGACGAGCTTCTTGCAAATTGTGAGGTTTATAAAGAGATATATGAATCACAGTTTAAGAAAGCAGATTCAGAAGGGGGTGTAGCATAATGAAGAAGAATAAATCAACATTTGTAAAACTCCTTAAAAGAATTAAGAAGCACAGCTTTTTTATAATACTATCGCTTATTATGGCAGCAGTAACTGTTGCAACTACACTTTATGTGCCAATTCTTGTAGGTCGTGGAATTGACTGCATTATCGGTGTGAATAATGTGGATTTTGCAAAGATTGTGAATATACTTATAAGAATTGGTATATTTGTTGGAATTACAGCACTTTCACAGTGGCTTATGAACATATGTAACAACAGAATCACATATGAAGTAACAAGAGATATAAGAAATGAGGCTATAGAAAAAATTCAGGTTCTTCCACTCAAGTACATTGACGGACATTCATATGGTGAGATTGTGAGCCGTGTAATAGCTGATGTTGACCAGTTTGCAGATGGTCTGCTTATGGGATTCACACAGTTTTTTACAGGTGTCATGACTATACTTGGAACACTTATATTTATGATTACAATCAATGCTAAGATTACACTTGCTGTTGTTGTTATCACGCCACTTTCGTTTTTAGTTGCAAGCTTTATTGCCAGGAAGACCTTCAGCATGTTCAAACTCCAGTCTGAGACAAGAGGCGAGCAGACAGCACTTATTGATGAAATGATTGGCGGACAGAAGGTAGTTAAGGCTTATGGCTATGAAGATGAGGCGGTAAGAAAATTTGATGAGATTAATGAAAGACTTCAGAAGTATTCCTTAAAGGCAATCTTCTTCTCATCTATTACTAACCCTTCAACAAGATTCGTAAACAGCCTTGTATATGCGAGCGTTGCGATTGTTGGTGCATTTTCAGCTATCAATGGCGGTATCACAGTTGGTCAGTTATCAAGCTTCTTAAGTTATGCCAACCAGTATACTAAACCTTTTAACGAGATATCAGGCGTTGTCACAGAGCTTCAGAATGCTCTTGCATGTGCAGCCAGAATATTTGAACTTATTGAAGAAGACCCTGAGATTCCTGATGCTAAAGACGCAAGGGTTGTTGAAGAGGTTGACGGAACAGTTGATCTTAATGATGTATGCTTTTCCTATGTACCTGACAGGAAGCTTATTGAGAACTTCAATCTTCATGTCAAGAAGGGACAGAGAATAGCGATTGTCGGACCTACGGGTTGTGGAAAGACAACAGTTATTAATCTTCTTATGAGATTCTATGATGTTAACAGCGGAAGCATTGATGTGTCAGGAACTGATATAAGACAGATGACCAGAAAGTCTTTAAGACAGGGCTTTGGTATGGTTCTTCAGGAGACATGGCTAAAGTCAGGAACTATAAGAGAGAATATTGTTATGGGTAAGCCGGATGCTACAGAGGAAGAGATTATTGCTGCAGCAAAGGCAGCACATTCATATGGATTCATTAAGAGAATGTCTAATGGATTCGACACAGTTATAGGCGAGGATGGAGGAAGCCTTTCACAGGGGCAGAAGCAGCTTTTATGTATAACAAGAATTATGCTTGCAAAGCCGCCAATGCTTATTCTTGATGAGGCTACATCTTCTATTGATACAAGAACAGAAATAAAGATACAGAATGCATTTGCAAAGCTGATGGAGGGAAGAACAAGCTTTATCGTAGCCCACAGACTTTCAACTATCCAGTCTGCGGATGTTATTCTTGTTATGAAAGACGGACATATTATAGAGCAGGGTAATCATGAAGAATTACTGGCTAAGAACGGATTCTATCACAAGCTGTATTACAGCCAGTTTGATACAGCAGCCCAGAATTAATGTGGAGATATATGTATGTTTATAGAGGTGGAGAATATTAGAAAATCATATGGCAGGAAAACGACAGTCCTTAACAGTGCTTCGTTTCATGCTGCCAGCGGAGAGTATATTGCCATAGTCGGTGCCAACGGCTGTGGCAAATCTACTCTTCTGGAGATACTTGCAGGAAGTCTTAAGGCAGATGGAGGAAGTCTTAAGATAGACGGCATTGATGCATTTGCAGATGCGTTGGTGTTTCAGAAATATATTGGTTTTGTGCCGCAGGAGAATCCACTTATGGAGAAGCTGTCGGTAAGGGATAATCTTAAATTCTGGTACTGTGATACCGGAAGAAATATGGAAGCTGACTTACAGGGCGGTGTTCCTGCTGTGTTAGGAGTGTCAGGATATCTTGACAAACGCGTTGATAAGCTGTCAGGAGGTATGAAGAAGCGTTTAAGCATATGCTGTGCACTGGCTAAGAATCCACCTGTACTTATATTAGATGAGCCGGGTGCTTCACTGGATATTGTGTGTAAACAGGATATTATGAATTATCTGTCTGCTTACACGAAAAGCGGAGGTACAGTCATCATAACAAGCCACGAAGAAGGTGAATTAAAGCTTGCTGACAGAATGTACCTTTTAAAGAATGGTAAGCTTAATGAACTTGACCATCCGGTTACCGGCAATGAGCTTTTAGAGATTATTCACAGATAGATTTAATTGGGGGATTAGATGAGAAGGAAACTGGAATTATTAAAATTGCAGATTAAATCCGCATTTTTATCTATACCGAAGATAATTCTGGGTACGATAGTGACGGCAGTGCTTGTTATTGCAATAAGTACATGCATAGGCATTGCAACGGCACAGGACAGTGACATGAGGATGAAGGTTGCTGTTGTGTATCCTGATTATGATGATACAGAAAACTCTGATTCGGTAGATAATAATAAGGAGTTTCGATATATTAAGATGGCATTCAATTATGTCAGTGAGATAGACACAATTAAGAATGTCTGTACATTTGAATATACTGACAGACAGAAGGCTATAGATGGTTTAAGAAATAATTATTATGTTATGGCTATTATTGTGCCGGAGAATATGATAAGTGATATTATGTCGGGCGAGAATACACCTGTTGAGGTTGTGTGTCAGTCAGAGGGTGTTAATAATACTTCGATGATATTCCGTGAGATGGTGAGGGCAGGAGGCTCTGACCTTGCAACTGCAGAAGCGGGGATATATACATTTGACGATTTGTTCAATGGTGTGCTTAAGAATTACAGGGGGCTGCGTGGAACACACGAGAATAAGCTTAATGACATATATCTTTCATATGCGCTTAACAGAAGCATATACTTTAAGACAAGGGATATATCGGCTAAAGAAGGTCTGAGTACAGTACAGTTTTATGTATGTACAGCAATTGTAATGCTGCTTTTACTTAGCGCAATAACATGTGCCGGTAATATGAAGAACTATAGCAGAACGCTTGCAAAGAGTCTTAAAGGTGCGGGAATATCAGCATTAGATACAGGAATTGCAAGAACCACCGGAGTTGGCATTGTGTATATAGTGATATTTGAAGTGCTTTTTATTATAATTAATGTAATGAGGCTGGGGGTGCCTGCAATATCAGGAGTTCTGGCAGTTTCGACAGTTGGAGAATTCATTGCTTCCATACTGGGGATTGTGGTGCTTGTGTATGCGGCAGTTTCATTTATAAACTGTATATTCTCAGTAGTTGACGACATGGTGTATTCAGTTATTACGGTGTGTATCCTTGGAATGTCGTGCATGTATGCATCCGGATGTATTGTTTCATCAGCATTTCTTGCGCCGGGTGTGAGGGTTATTGGCATGTATCTTCCGACTAACGGCTTATTCACACTTGCATGTCAGATAATCAAGGGAACTGTGGATATCAGTACCATTATGACAAATGTTATGTGGATAATTATATTTCAGGCAGCAGGGGCATTGGCGGTTAAGATAAGGAGAGACAGATAATGAAGAGATTGTTATACTGGCTGTATCTGCTTGTTAAAAGGCAGTTAAAGAATCCTGTGATTGTCGTGGTGCTTATTGCAATGCCTGTTGCAGCGTTAATAGTTACGAATACAGCATCTCTTAAGGAGAAAGAGCCTGTAAGGGTTGGGATAGTGCTTGAAGATGACGATAAGATTGCCATAATGACAAGAGATTATCTTGTAAATGGCGATTATTCAGTTCAATTCTACGAAGCAGAATCGCAGGAAAAGCTTGAACAGGATATAATGAATAAAAGAACAGAGTGTGGCTACGTAGTTGGTACAGGGCTTAAGGATAAGCTTGACAGTGGCAGCTACAGAGACATTATAGAGCTTATTATATGCAGGTCAGATTTTGTCAGTTCAATGACTGACGAGATATTCTTTTCTGCTATGTTTAAGGCGTACTCGCCGGAGGTTGCAGTTAATTATGTTAATTCTGTAGACATATTTAAAAAGCATGCAGAAAAGGCAGAGGAAGAGATAAGAAAAGGGTACAGGGAATACATATCCGGAGATGACACATTCAGAATTGATTTTAAGGTGTTAGATGGTGCACAGGATAATGGTACACAGCTTGAAGATAAGACAGGAGAGTTTCCGTTAAGGGCATTGCTTATAATTCTTGTATATATAGGCGGACTTTTTGGAATTGTGGAATATTATCTTGATAAGAATTCAGGAACATTTATAACACTGCCCCGTATGTACCGTGTTGCAGGAAAGCCGTTGTATGCATTCATATCGTGTGTACTTTTTGCAGTATCAGCAATTCTAACACTTGCGGTGGCAGGACAGCTTAAGGGCACAGCAGATATTCTTCATATGGCTGTGTATGTAATAGCAGTTACTTTATTTGCATGGCTTGTGGCAATACCTGTAAGGAGAGCCAATGCAATGATTTCAATAATACCGGTGCTTCTTATAGCGTGTCTTATATTATGTCCGGTATTCATTAACATAACGGCATATGTGCCATTTGCAAAATATATAAGAGCATTGCTGCTTCCGTGGTATATGCTTAAGTAGGAGGATGGGATACGGTGAATAATAAGAAAAAACGTATATTTGACATTATCCAGATTGGATATGCGGGCGATGTTGCAAGCCGTACATTTGATATTGCGATAACTGCTGCAATTATAATCAACCTGTTCATTGCGATATTTGATACATTTGAACAGTCAATTCCGTACCAGCCGGTGTTAGATGTTATAGAGTGGATTACAGTTATCGGCTTTACAATTGAATACATACTGCGTGTATGGACAGCAGAATATCTGTATCCTAATAAATGTACAGGTATTGCGAGAATAAAATACATCTTCTCAGGAAGCGGTATTGTTGACCTTTTATCGTTCCTGCCAAATTATCTGCCTGTATTCTTCCCGGCAGGAGCAGTTGCTTTCCGTATGTTCAGGGTTATAAGAATCCTAAGGATATTCCGTGTCAATTCATATTATGATGCGTTAAATGTTATAACAGAGGTAATAAGGCGAAAATGGGACCAGATATTATCCTCTGTATTCATCATTGTGATGCTTATCATAGCATCATCACTGTGCATGTACAGTTTAGAGCATGAGGCACAGCCGGAAGTGTTTAAGAATGCATTTTCAGGAATATGGTGGTCGGTATCAACACTTCTTACAGTAGGTTACGGCGATATCTATCCTGTGACAGTGCTTGGAAAAATGTTTAGTATTATCATTACATTTCTTGGCGTCGGAATGGTCGCTATTCCAACAGGTATCTTATCTGCAGGTTTCGTTGAGCAGTACAGCCTTATTAAGAAGTCTACAGACTACCTTATGGAGAAGGAACTTAAGTTTATTAAGCTTATTATAACTAAGGACCACAACTGGAATGAAAAGAAGGTATGCGAGCTTAGTCTTCCGAGAGGACTTATTCTTGCAGCAGTGTTAAGAAATGGTGAGACACTTATGCCAAAGGGAGATATGAAGCTTTTTGAGGGAGATTGTGTTGTAATCGGAGCAAGAGACTGTGATGTTAATGTGGATGTAAACCTAAAACAGGTGGAACTGCGTGAACATCATCCGTGGGTTGGACACAAGATAAAAGAACTTGATATATCAAGGCATACACTTATAGTTATGATAAGACGCGGTGATAATGCAATAGTTCCTAATGGTGATACCTTGATTAAATCAGGTGATATAGTATTTGTGTTCTCAAAGCGTTATATGGCAGATGCACAGACAATAAGTGTATAGATGGTGAATGATTATGATGATATTTGTGACAACGACAGATTCATTAACTGATGAAAAGTTATATGAAAAGGCCTATTCGCTTATTCCGGAATACAGGAAAACTAAGGCTGATAAGATGAAAATGCGTGAAAATAAGCTGCAAACCGTGACGGCAGGCCTACTTCTTAATTATGCGGTAGGAAAATGGTCTATAAAAACAGGAGAAAGAGATTATAAAATAGATGAAAATCTATATGAGAAGGTGGATATTATTTCTTTGATTGAAGCGAATAATCCGTACTTTGATTATGAAATAGTATATAATTCGCAAGGAAAACCTTATTTTTTGTCAAATCGTGAAATTTTTTTCAATATTTCACATTCGTCTAATTATGTAGCGTGCGTGATAGGCGACAGACCGGTAGGAATTGATATTGAAAAAGCCCGCAAAGGTAGACAGAATCTGGCAAAACGCTTCTTTGACATATCTGAAGCAGAATGGATTAAAGAGTGCGATAGTGATCAAAGATTCTTCAGAATATGGACATTAAAAGAGGCTTATGGCAAGGCTACAGGTCAAGGTGTGCTTGACATTTTGGACAAAATAGTTTATAGATTAGAGAAAGGGAAAATGAAAGCATATATGTGCGGACTTCCCCAGAATTTCACTATTGTAGAAAAGGAATTTGATGGATTCAGTTTATCGGTAATACAATTGTGAAATCCATATCCGACTATTCATTATACAGTTGAAAAATATTAATAATGGCAGTATAATATAGAATATGTATATCTATGGAAGAGCCTAAGGAGGGTTTATGAGCAGAAATCATTTTAATGAATTAAGTCCATGTGAAGCATTAATTATGAAGCTTATATGGGAAGCACCACAGGATATTCCTGTACAGGAACTTATTGATCAGTTAAGAGACGATTATGGTAAGGATTACGCAAGAACAACAGTTGTTACTTTCGTAGGTAAGTTGAAGGACAAGAGATTTGTTGATACATACCGTAAGGGAAAGGCAGCTTTCATTCATCCACTTCGTTCAGAAGAAGAATATAGAAGACAGCTTTTAAAGGAAGAAGCCGATTTCTGGTTCAATGGAAAGGCTGTTGATATGGTTGCTTCTATTTGTGAATCACAGAAGTTAGAAGACGATGAAGTTAAGAGAATTAAGAAGATTCTTAATGGTCTTAATAAATAATAATTTTATAAGCAAAAGCAATAAAAAACATCACCTGATACGAAAGTCGGATTCGTCAGGTGATGTTTTTTGTTATGCATATATAATATAATTAATGGTTTTTATTCTGATATTCAAGTGCTGCTGTTATGAAGCCTCTGAATAATGGATGTGGACGATTAGGTCTTGACTTTAACTCTGGATGAGCCTGTGTGGCAATAAACCATGGGTGATTCTTTAATTCTATCATCTCAACAATTCTTCCGTCAGGAGATATTCCTGAAAGCATCATACCATTCTCAGTAAGAACTTTTCTGTAATCATTATTAACTTCATATCTGTGTCTGTGACGTTCATGTATAAGCTCTTCGCCATAGAGTTCATAAGCCTTGCTTGTTTTATCAAGTACACAAGGATAAGAACCAAGTCTTAATGTACCGCCGATATCATCAATGCCTTCCTGGTCTGGCATAAGATGTATAACAGGGTGAGTTGTGTTAGGATTAAGTTCAACACTGTGTGCGTCGTCATAGCCTATAACATTTCTTGCAAATTCAACAATTGAAAGCTGCATTCCCAGGCACAATCCTAAGAATGGAATATTATGTTCTCTGGCATAACGGATAGCTTCAATCTTTCCTTCTGTACCTCTGTCACCGAATCCACCTGGAACTAATATGCCAGATACGTCAGAGAGAAGCTCATCAGCAGTTTCAGGAGTTACAGTTTCTGAATCAATCCATTTGATAGTTACATCACATGAATTATATACACCGCCATGCTTTAATGCTTCAACAACGCTTATATAAGCATCATGAAGCTGGATATATTTACCAACTAATGCAACAGTTACCTTCTTAGTAGGATTCTTCCAGGCCTTGCACATTGCTCTCCATTCATCAAGGTCTGGTTCTGGACAGTCAAGGTGTAAACATTCACATGCTACCTGTGCAAGATGTTCTTCTTCCATCGCAAGAGGTGCATCATAAAGAATCTCAACATCTAAGTTCTGAAGTACATGAGACTTAGGTACATTACAGAAAAGTGCTATCTTATCTTTGATACCAGCCTCAAGTGGATGTTCGGTACGGCATACAAGAATATCAGGACGGATTCCCATTCCCTGAAGTTCCTTAACACTTGCCTGAGTTGGCTTAGTCTTCATCTCACCAGATGCTTTAAGATAAGGAATAAGTGTTACATGAATAAGAATTGCGTTCTCATGTCCGACTTCATGCTGGAATTGTCTGATTGCTTCAAGGAAAGGCTGACTTTCGATATCTCCGACAGTACCACCAACTTCTATAATTGCAATCTTAGTTTCATCAGTTGAATAATCTCTGAAAAAACGGCTCTTTATTTCATTAGTAATATGAGGGATTACCTGGACTGTGCCTCCACCGAAATCTCCACGTCGTTCCTTCTGTAATACAGACCAGTATACTTTACCTGTAGTTACATTAGAATTCTTATTAAGGCTTTCATCAATAAATCTTTCATAGTGACCAAGGTCAAGGTCTGTCTCAGCACCATCGTCAGTTACGAAAACTTCTCCGTGCTGGATAGGGTTCATAGTACCTGGATCAATATTAATATAAGGGTCAAACTTCTGCATGGTTACAGAAAAACCACGGGCTTTAAGCAGTCTGCCTAAAGATGCGGCAGTGATACCTTTTCCTAAACCGGAAACAACACCACCTGTTACAAATACATATTTAACAGCCATCTTTTCCTCCAATCTGAATGTGTAATCAAAAAAATATGCAATATTATACAGCCCTGTATTATAAATTTCCATAGTTTAAAGAAAAAAACTAAGAATATAAAGTAAATATAAACATCTTATTAAACACTTAGATTTTGGTTGATTTATATTTTTTCCTTCTTTATAATGAAAACAGACTTATTTGGAAATGCTTAAGATAAGTACAGTATCATATCAGGAGAAGAGTATGGATAATTATAACAACAACGGTTATGACAATGGTTATAATAATAACGATAACCGCAACAATAATCGTAATAACAACAATAATAATAAGAAGCCAAAGAATGTTAACCTTATAATATTCATTATTATAGCGGCAGTTGTAACATTTATAGGGCTTACGCTTCTTAGCAATATGTTTAGGAATGCGACATACAAGGAGATAAGCTACGACCAGTTCATGCAGATGATTGATGAAGATAAGGTAAAGAAAGTAGCATTAGAGCAGGACAGAATTCTTATTACACCTGTTGAAGAGGAGAAACAGTCTGGCATAGCAGGAGTTTCATACACATATTATACAGGGTATGTTAATGATGATACTCTTGTACCACTTCTTAAGAGAAAGGGTATTGAGTTTGAAGGATATATTCCGGATTCGAGTTCTTCAATTGTAGAATTTCTGCTTGCATATGTACTGCCATTTTTATTCATATATATAATCTTTGCATTTGTATATAGAAGAATTGCTAAGAATGGTGGAATGATGGGCGGAATGGGCGTTGGAAAGAGCAACGCCAAAGTATATGTCCAGAAAAAGACAGGTGTTACATTCAAGGATGTTGCAGGTCAGGATGAAGCTAAGGAATCACTTACAGAGATTGTTGATTTCTTACATTACCCTGAGAAATATGCCAAGATTGGTGCAAAGCTTCCTAAGGGTGCACTTTTAGTAGGACCTCCTGGAACAGGTAAGACGCTTCTTGCCAAGGCTGTAGCCGGTGAGGCAGATGTACCTTTCTTCTCACTCGCAGGTTCTGATTTCGTTGAGATGTTCGTAGGTGTTGGCGCATCACGAGTAAGAGACTTGTTCAAGGAAGCAACTAAGCAGGCTCCTTGTATTATATTTATTGATGAGATTGATGCTATTGGTAAGAGCAGAGATTCCAAGTATGGCGGTGGCAATGACGAGCGTGAGCAGACATTGAACCAGTTACTTGCAGAGATGGATGGTTTTGATTCTTCTAAGGGAATATTCATTCTTGCAGCAACTAACAGACCGGAAGTACTTGATAAGGCTTTACTTAGACCAGGTCGTCTCGACAGAAGAATTACCGTTGACAGACCTGATAAGAAGGGAAGAATTGAGACTCTTAAGGTACATTCTAAGGATGTGCTTATGGACGATACAGTTGATTTTGATGAGATTGCAATGGCAACAAGCGGTCTTGTTGGTTCAGACCTTGCCAATATCATTAATGAAGCTGCTATTGCGGCAGTTAAGAATGGAAGAAATGTTGTTACCCAGAAGGACCTTCTTGGTGCTTTTGATACAGTTGTAGCAGGTAAGGAGAAGAAGGAAAGAGTTCTTAGCAAGAAGGAAAAGCAGGTTGTTGCTTACCATGAGATTGGGCATGCCCTTATAAGAGCTATCAAGAATAATTCTGATCCGGTCCAGAAGATTACTATTATACCTCATACTAATGGTTCACTTGGTTATGTGCTTAACTTCCCAGAGGAAGAGAAGCATCTTGAGACTAAGGATGAACTTATGACAGACCTTATATCACTTGTTGGTGGCCGTGCTGCAGAAGAAGTTGTATTTGGTTCAGTTACTAATGGTGCTTATGATGATATCAAGAAAGCAACTAACCTTGCCAAGACAATGATTACAAGATATGGTATGTCAGACAGATTCGGACTTGTTGCATTATCAACAGTTGAAGATGAATATCTTAGCGGAAGAGCATCTATGAACTGTGCACAGGCAACTGAGGCAGAGGTTGATGACGAGGTAAAGAAGCTTATTGCGTCATGTTATGAAGAGGCTAAGCAGATTATAAGAGAGAACAGAGAAGTAATGGATCAGCTTGCAAGATATCTGTATGACCATGAGACTATCACAGGCAAGGAATTCATGAAGATATTCAGAGAGGCAAAGGGAATACCTGAACCGGTTGATACTTCATTATTCTCAACATCAGAGAAAGTGGCAGAAAGCGTAACATTTAATGAAGATGGAAGCTATTCATCGACAGTTAGTGGTGAGCCGGAAAGCGATATATGGAAGAATATTGGCAGTCATTCAGACGATAATGAATCTGATGATACAGCTAAAGAAAAAGAAGATGATTAATAATAAAGGGGCATATCACATTGTGATATGCCCCTTATATCAACGCTTATTCTTTTCAGATATGTGTGAATGATATCCTGACGAAGTGCTTTCAATAGATTGTGAAGCAACGTCAGCAGCATCTTTAAGAGCGGTCTGTTTAGACTGTTCCTTAGCAGAACTGATTCTGGATTCAATTTTTTTAAGAAAAACATATGTAAGATATTCGCGGGACGGAGTTGGGATAATACATCCATAAATGTAGCGTTCGCCATACAACTGGCTGCGTATGATAAAACATTTAAAATGAAAGTTAAACTGCTTTCCGTTTGCCTGATCTGAAAATGTTATATATGTATTATTATAGTTATATAATAGTTCGTTGCTGGTTGAAAATGAAAGTCCTTTATCACTGACATCAATTAACGTTACCGGAATATCAGCTTCTGTGGTATCTGATGAGATATGTCCCGAAGCCCCGGTTGAAATGCGCTGATTAAATCTTCTGTCGCATTCAGAGGCTATACTGGCATAAACATTGGTCGAGATTTTGTAGTAAGCAGATGCAAAACCGGTTGATTTATAAGTGATAGTTTCTATGTTAATATTCTTCCAGACTACACGGTTCTTTGTTGCTGGGTCTATGGTATAAAGATTAAATAAAATATCCTTATAAGAAGAAAAATCTATTACAGCACCTTTTGATGTAAAAGGCGCTATGAGAATGTAGCCATTTTTGGATGCAACAACAGAGGAAGGCATTTCGTAGCTTACATTATCTATGGATATTTCAATTGAAATTGGTCCGCCTACGGGAATATCAGATATTAACATAATACAACTCCCTTACAATAATAATTAAATATAGAATATCATAAAAATGCTGATTAATAAATGAAAATATGTTATATTTTTTGATATAGGGAGGAGTTGTTATGAGTTTTACACATTTGCATGTGCATACTGAATATTCATTGCTGGATGGCTCCAGTAAGATAAAAGAGATTACTAAACGGGCAAAGGAACTTGGCATGGACAGCCTTGCAATAACTGACCATGGTGTGATGTATGGTGTTATTGAATTTTACGAGGCGGCTAAGAAGGCAGGAATCAAGCCTGTTCTTGGCTGTGAGGTGTATGTAGCTCCGGGGTCAAGGTTTGATAAAGGTGCAGGACAGAGCGAGGATAAATATAATCACCTTGTATTGCTGGCAGAGAATAACACCGGATATCAGAATCTTATGAAGATAGTCTCAAAAGGGTTTACAGAAGGCTTTTACTATAAGCCGAGAGTAGACAAGGAAGTGTTAAGGGAATATCACGAGGGAATTATTGCTACGAGTGCGTGCCTTGCAGGTGAGGTGCAGAGATATCTGTCAAGAGGCATGTATGAGACAGCCAGAGATGCTGCCCTTGAACTCCAGGATATATTCGGAAAGGGAAATTTCTTTCTTGAATTGCAGGATCATGGAATAGCAGAACAGCACTATGTCAATCCACAGCTTATGCGTATGCATAATGAGACCGGAATTGAACTGGTATGTACGAATGATGTTCATTATACTTATGCAGATGATGTAGATGCACATGATATATTATTATGTATACAGACAGGTAAGAAGCTTTCTGATGAAAACAGGATGCGATATGAGGGCGGACAGTTCTATTTAAAGTCAGAGGAAGAGATGGCGGAATTGTTCAAATACGCACCGGAAGCAGTTGAGAACACTCATAAGATAGCAGAAAGATGTAATGTTGAGATAGAATTCGGAGTTACAAAGCTGCCAGCGTTTGATGTGCCAGAAGAATATGGAAAGAATTCATGGGTTTATCTTAATGCTTTATGCTATGAGGGGTTAAAGGAGAGATATCCGGACAAGACCGCAGATGTATGCATTGAAGATATTATAGAGCAGGCAAAAGCATCAATAGTTGCAGACAGAAAAGATGTTGTTATAAAGAAGGCAGAGGATTCGAATGATATATTCCAGAGACTTTCTTATGAGCTGTCAGTTATCTATTCAATGGGATATGTTGATTATTTTTTGATTGTGTGGGATTACATTAATTATGCCAAGACACATGATATTCCGGTTGGACCCGGACGAGGCTCAGCGGCGGGAAGTCTTGTGTCATACTGTCTTGGAATAACAACACTTGACCCTGTTAAATACAATCTTGTATTCGAACGATTCCTGAATCCTGAGCGTGTATCCATGCCCGATATTGATGTGGACTTTGCACCAGAAGGCAGACAGAAGGTTATTGATTATGTTATAGAAAAATATGGTAAAGAATGTGTGTGCCAGATAATCACATTTGGAACTATGGCAGCAAGAGCCGTTATTAAAGATGTCGGAAGGGTTATGGATCTTCCATATGCGATGGTTGATAACATTGCGAAGATGATACCACAGAAGGTTGGTGTTACGATTGACAGTGCAATGAATGGTGACGCAGACAGGGACATTAAGCCAAATGCTGAGTTTAAGGCATTGTATGAAGCTGATGAGACAGTGAGAGATCTTATAGATAAAGCAAAGAGACTTGAAGGACTGCCAAGGCATGCTTCAGTTCATGCCTCAGGTGTTCTTATCAGTCAGAAGGATGTTGGAGAGTATGTTCCGGTTGCAGTTGGAGCAGATAATGTTAAGGTTACGCAGTTTGAAGGTCCTACTCTGGAACATTTGGGACTGTTAAAATTCGACTTTTTAGGTCTTAGAAACTTAACTGTAATCCAACAGACTGAAAAATGTGAACAGCAGATTGACCCTGCATTTTCGGTGGATAATATACCATATAACGATAAGGCAGTATTTGAATGTATAAGTCAGGGCAAATGTGCAGGTATATTCCAGTTAGAGAGTGGCGGAATGAAAAACTTCATGAAAGAGTTAAAACCGGATTGTTTAGAGGATTTAATTGCCGGTATATCGCTTTACAGACCGGGACCAATGGATTTCATACCACAGTATATTAAGGGAAAAGAGAACGCGGGAAACATAACCTATGAATGCCCGCAGTTAGAGCCAATCTTAGAGCCGACATATGGCTGTATGGTTTATCAGGAGCAGGTTATGCAGATTGTCCGTGACCTTGCCGGATATTCGTGGGGCGGTAGTGATAATGTGCGAAGAGCAATGGCTAAGAAAAAGCTTGATGTAATGGAGCAGGAACGTCAGAATTTCGTATACGGTAATGAATCTAACGGAGTACCAGGCTGTATTAAGAATGGCATAAGTGAACAGACAGCCAATAAGATATATGATGAGATGATGGACTTTGCAAAATACGCATTTAACAAATCACATGCGGCATGCTATGCGGTTGTGGCATATCAGACAGCATATCTGAAAGTACATTTTCCTGTACAGTATATGGCATGGCTGATATCAAGTGTAACTGATAAAACAAGTAAGGTCGCAGAATATATTCTTGCAGCAAGAGAGATGGGAATTAGTATTCTTCCTGTTGATGTCAATAAATCAGTTGCTGATTTCGGTGTTGAAGGTAAGAATATAAGGTTTGGATTTAATGCGGTAAAGAGTATGGGAAGACCTACAATTACTGCGATTATTGAAGAAAGGACCAATAATGGCGATTTTCACTCAATGCAGGATTTTATTACAAGAATGGCAGGGGCAATTAATAAGAGAACAGTTGAGCATCTTATACTTGCAGGTGCATTTGACACATTTGGTAATACGAGACGGGGCATGATGAATGTATATGAGAGAATGATTGATAGTGCTGTTAAGCAGAATAAAGATGCTATTTCAGGACAAATGTCACTATTCGATTTCGTAAGTGAAGAGGATAAACAGAGCCTTGAAATGAAAGTGCCTGATATTCAGGAGTTTGAAAAGGAGGATCTGCTTGAACGTGAAAAAGAAGTTCTCGGTGTATATGTAACAGGACATCCGCTGGATGAATATACTGGTATGTGGGAGAAGCATATTTCTGCGAGAAGTACAGATTTTCTTATTGATGAGGAAACCGGACAGGCAAAGCTTATGAACGGTTCAAAGCAGACGATAGGTGGCCTTATAAGTAACATTAAGGTTATTACTACCGGTTCAGGCCAGCAGATGGCGTACCTTACAATAGAAGATTTTGTTGGAAGCGTTGAGGTAATCATGTTTGCAAGAAATTATCAAAAATATAAAAGACTTTTTGATACGACCAACAAAGTATTTGTTACGGGAAGAATACAGGCAGATGCCGACAAACCTGCAAGACTTACGGCAGACAGTGTTGTGAGCTTTGACAGTGTTCCAAGAAGATTGTGGCTCAGGTTTGACAGTCTTGCTGAGTATGAGACACACAGGGATGAGCTTGCTGATATTTTCAAAGAATCGGACGGTAAAGACACAGTCACAATATATTGTGTGGCAGAAAAACAGAGAATAGCGCTTCCACAGAGTCAGTGCGTGAAGGTGACATCAGACCTGCTTTATATTCTTAAGAGTAAATATGGTGAGAAAAATGTTGCTACAACATAAATTTTAATTAACATTGGTAAAAAATTATCAAAAAAAGAAGATTTTTCTTTTATAATGTGGTAACATAAAGCAGAAAATAATATTAAGAGATAAGAAAGGGGAAGTTATGGCAAAGGAAATTAAAACAATCGGCGTATTAACAAGTGGTGGAGATGCTCCAGGCATGAATGCTGCTATCCGTGCAGTTGTAAGAACTGCTTTGAATAAGGGACTTAAGGTCAAGGGTATTCAGAAGGGCTATAACGGACTTCTTAATGATGAGATAATTGATATGGACAAGCGAAGCGTTGCTGATATTATTCAGCGTGGTGGAACAGTCCTCTATACAGCACGATGCATGGAATTCATGACTGAAGAAGGTCAGAAGAGAGGTGCTGAAGTATGCAGAAAGCATGGAATTGACGGTATAGTTGTAATCGGTGGAGATGGTTCTTTCAGAGGTGCACAGAAGCTTGCAGCACAGGGAATTAATACTATCGGACTTCCGGGAACAATTGATCTTGATATTGCATGTACAGATTATACTATTGGATTTGATACTGCTGTTAATACAGCAATGGAAGCTATTGATAAGATAAGAGATACATCTACATCACACGAAAGATGCAGTATTATCGAGGTTATGGGAAGAAATGCAGGATATATTGCATTGTGGTGTGGTATTGCCAATGGTGCAGAGGATATCCTTCTTCCTGAAAGATATGATAATGATGAGCAGACTCTTATTAATCATATTATAGAAGGAAGAAAGAAGGGCAAGAAACACCATCTTATTATTAATGCTGAAGGTATCGGACATTCTACAGGAATGGCAAGAAGAATTGAAGCTGCAACAGGTATTGAGACAAGAGCTACTATTTTAGGATACATGCAGCGTGGTGGTTCACCAACATGTAAGGACAGAATGTATGCGTCTATTATGGGTGCTTATGCGGTTGATCTTCTTGCTGAAGGAAAGAGTAACAGACTTGTAGCATACAAGGATGGTAAGTTTGTTGATTATGATATTGATGAAGCACTTGCCATGACTAAGGATATTAATGATTATGAATTTAATATAAGTGCATTACTTTCTAAGTAATGCATGGCAGAAAGGTAACCTCATAATGATAACCAGTACGAGCAGTTCACAGGTAAAGCATGTTATATCATTGCTTTCTAAGGCCAGGGAAAGAAAGAAGAATAAAGAATATGTTGTAGAGGGAGTCCGCATGGTATCTGAGGTGCCGGCAGATTTACTTGTAAAGATATATATGTCTGAAAGATTTCATAGTAACAATCCTGAGTATGTGCATGAGCTGGTTAAGAAGCAGGGGATTTCTTCTGACAGTATTGAGATTGTCGCCGATAATGTATTTGACAGAATGTCACAGACACAGACACCACAGGGAATTATGGCGGTTGTAAGAATGAAGGACAGCAGTATTTCAGATATGCTTACCGACAATCCGTTGCTGATTCTTGTTGAGAATCTTCAGGATCCGGGTAATCTGGGAACTATATTAAGGATGGGTGAAGGTGCAGGTGTTACCGGAGTTGTTATGAGTTCTAATACTGTGGATATATATAATCCTAAGACAATAAGGTCAACAATGGGTTCTATATTCAGAGTGCCATTTGTATATGTGCAGGATTTTAGCGATGCAGTTTCACAGTGTCAGAATGCTGGAATTAAGGTATATGCTGCACATCTTGACGGAAAGAATACATATCTTGGTGAAGATTACAGGGAAGGAACCGCATTTCTAATAGGTAATGAGGGGAATGGACTTACAGATGATATCACTAAGCAGGCAGATATACTTATAAGAATTCCGATGCAGGGAGAGGTTGAATCTCTTAACGCGGCAATAGCATGTACAATTCTTACATACGAAGCTGTCAGACAGAGAAGTGTGTAGATAACCAACTATATATATGGTCATATACTATATTTTGCAAAATGAATTTAATAGACGAATCCGCAAACCCGCTCATAGAGCGGGTTTTAACATATTTGACAAATTACTGTAACTTTGCTATTATATTTCCGTAATAAATTGTAACATTTCTGTAACAATTTACAGGCGAAGCTAAATAAGCCGCCGGAAAGGGAAGTATAATATGAAACTTAGAAGTAGCAAAGCTGCTTGCTATGTGGGAGCTGCAATTGTGTTATTTATGACACCGGTTCTTCCAGCAGTGGCAACTACCTATGAGAAAACACAGAATACTGACACGGGAATTAAGGTTGCATCTTATTCAGCTAATACAGAAGAGGTTCTTGTGACTGGGTATGAAGAAACAGGAACATACAAGAACAAGGCAGTAGCAATTACTGATCCTTATCTTGATGTTTATGACACTTCTGACGAAGAGACAGCACAGGTTGTGGGAAGATTATATACTAACACACTTGTAGATGTTGATATGGTCGGAAAGGAATGGACTAAAGTTAGTTCAGGAAACTGCGAAGGTTATGTACAGACACAGTGCTTATGTTTTGGAGAAGAAGCAGAGGCTATAGCAGAACAGATTGGAACAGATAATCTTCTTGCAGGATATACAATAGCAGAGATTGAAGCTATTGAAGCAGAAGAAGAGGCTGAAAGACTTGCAGAAGAAGCAAGACTTGAGGCAGAGGCAGAAGCTGAAAGAGCGGCGGCTGCAGCAGAGGAAGCAAGACGACAGAAGATAATTGCTAATACAATATCAGGAATAGATATAACATATAACCCAACTATGAGCGTATCAGACGATGATATATGGCTTATGGCATGTATCATAGACTGGGAGGCTGCATATCAGCCATATGCAGGAAAGCTCGCTGTTGCAAATGTTATTCTTAACAGAGTGCGAAGCGGACATTATCCAGGTACAGTTTCGGGTGTTGTTTATCAGAGATCACAGTTCTCTGGTGTATCAGATGGCGCTGGTAATCCATCAGACAGATTTGCAGCAAGACTTGCAAATGGTCCGAGAAACACAGAATGCATGCAGGCAGCACTTGAAGCATTATCAGGCGTTAATAATATAGGTGGTTATACATCATTCAGGGCATTATATACTGTAGATGTTAACAACTATTCAGATTTTGTAATAATTGGAGATCATATATTCCATTAAGGGATAAAAAATGTGGTGTGGTTTTCTTCCGTACAAACTACGCTACATAATAATAAGCATTGAGCGTGGAAGGCTGTTTAAGTTCTCGTTACGCTGTCAACGTGCATCCATGCACGAGACAGCTCGCGCGTCCGTCCGTGGACGCGCGTACACTTAGGTAGTGACTTTGCTCAATGCTTTTATTATGTGCATAGTTTGCAGTCAGAAAAGCCACACCACCTTTTTTATTGGCGGACGGAAGGCGAACCAGTCCGGAGAGGTGTAGGAGAGGAAAGTTACTCTGCCATGAATTTGGAGAAGTGTGGAGAAAGGGAGGTTGTGGGGGATGGCGGAAAGCTGACTTTAAACTGAACGCATAATAAAGGCACTGGGCATGTAGAAGGAACGAGTGTACACGCGTCCATGGACGGACGCGTGAGCTGGCGCGCACAAGGATGTGCGTTGCCAGCGTTAACGGTCGGGAACGAAGCATGGAACGCCCAGTGCCTATTATTATGCAGAGAAGTTTAACGGAAGCTATCCGCTATCTCCCACAACCGACCGTCTTGCCACTACACAAATTAAACAACGCATTTGACGAAGAACTATAATTGCGATAGAATGAACAAAGTTATTAATTATTCAATGTAGGCGAATTTGCCATACAGACAGGAGGATGTCATGGATTTAAAGGGACGCGACTTTTTAACACTCAAGGATTACACACCTGAGGAGATTTTATATTTGATAGACTTAGCAGCAGAGCTTAAGGATAAGAAGAAAAAGGGCATTGTAGAACAGCCACTTATCGGAAAGAATGTTGCACTTATATTCGAGAAGACAAGTACAAGAACACGTTGCTCATTTGAGGTGGCAGCACATGACCTTGGTATGGGTGTTACATATCTTGACCCAACAGGTTCACAGATTGGAAAGAAGGAGAGCATTGCTGATACAGCAAGAGTTCTCTGCACAATGTTTGAAGGAATCGAATACAGAGGATTCGGTCAGGAGATAGTTGAAGACCTTGCAAAATATTCAAGCGTGCCTGTATGGAACGGACTTACTAACGAATACCATCCAACACAGATGCTCGCAGATATGCTTACAATCAAGGAAAAACTTGGCAGATTAAAGGGCGTTAAGTTCGTATACATGGGTGATGCAAGATACAACATGGGTAATTCACTTATGATTGTCTGCGCTAAGTTAGGACTTCATTATACAGCCTGCACAGCTAAGGAATATTTCCCAGACAAGGAACTTGTTGCACAGTGTGAGGAATGGGCAAAGATAAGCGGTGGTTCTGTAACACTTACAGAAGATGTTAAGGCAGGAACTAAGGACGCAGATGTATTATACACAGATGTATGGGTATCAATGGGCGAGCCTGATGAAGTATGGGCTGAAAGAATCAAGGCACTTCTTCCATATCAGGTTAACAAGGCAGTTATGGACAATGCTTCTAAGGACGCAATATTTATGCACTGTCTTCCTGCATTCCATGACCTTAAGACTAAGATTGGTAAAGAGATTCATGACAAATTCGGTCTTGACGAGATGGAAGTTACTGATGAAGTATTTGAGTCAGAGCAGTCAGTTGTATTCGACGAGGCAGAGAACAGAATGCATACAATCAAGGCTGTAATGGCAGCTACACTTGGAGCTTATAAGTAAAAATGTAATTGGCAACGGTTAATTCGTAAGGTATGGAGGCATTATGTATTATACAACGAGTGGCGCGTACAGAAAGAGCAAGATGCTCATAGACTATGCCAATATAGCACTCACATTTGCAATAGGAGTAGTATTCATAATTATACTTTTCCTTCGCAGCGGAAGCGGAATATTATTCGCTGTGGAATTCATGCTTGGAGCATTAGTTAACGGACTTACAGCGGCCAAGAATTTCATGAGCGACAGAACGGTGTCAGGCGTTATTCTTACAGTTGTTACGTTAGGACTTCTGCTTATGGCAGTAATAGCATGGCGGGTAATGGTATGAAGACTAAGATTTTAAATGTTTTGAGAAAATCAGATGGATATGTGTCAGGGCAGGCACTGTGCAATATGCTGGGGGTTTCAAGAACGGCTGTCTGGAAGGTGATAAACCAGTTAAAAGAAGAAGGCTATGTTATAGAGGCAGTCCAGAATAAAGGCTATCATATAACACAGTATCCTGATATTCTTACATCAAGTGAGATAATGAGTCAGCTTACATGTGTGGATACAGGCAGTACAACCGGGATTATCCGCAAAGTAGTGTATTATGACGAGACAGATTCTACCAACAACGAAGCTAAGAGAGCGGCAGAGAGAGATAATGCAGCGGATGGAACACTTTATATAACAGAGAGCCAGACAGGTGGTCGGGGCAGACGCGGCAGGAATTGGGTTTCTCCTGCAGGAAGTGGGATATGGATGTCACTTCTTTTGAGACCGGATATTGCACCAGTCAATGCATCAATGCTTACAATAGTGGCAGCCATGGCTGTGCAGGAGGCAATCCACAAGGTTCTTACAGAGGACGGACATGACGCAGAGTGCCGTATAAAGTGGCCTAATGATATAGTTCTTAATAAGAAGAAGGTATGTGGAATATTAACAGAGATGAGTGCTGAGATGGATTACATACATTATGTAGTTATCGGTATGGGAATTAATGTTAATACGACAGAATTTGATGATGCAATCAAGGCAACAGCTTCTTCTCTGTATCTTGAGACTGGCGACCATCTGAAAAGAAGCCGTATAGTAGCCGCATTTTCAGAGAGCTTTGCTAAGTACTATGATACATTTGTTAAGACACAGAATCTGGCTGGGCTTAAAGAAGACTATAATTCAATGCTTGTCAATAAGGGCGGCGACGTCAAGGCAATATATGCTGACAAGGAAATTGTTGGAAAAGCACTTGGAATCAATGATGAGGGCGAACTTATCATTAAGACAGACGAGGGCGAGAAGATTATCAGAACCGGAGAGGTTTCTGTGAGAGGATTATATGGATATGTTTGATGAAAATGTAGTTTTATGTGTATCTAATTCTTATGAGAAGAAATACTATTTTAACCCTGATTTTGATAAGCTTCCGGATGATGTAAAGAACGAGTTAAAGATTATGTGCGTTCTTTTCACAGAGGAAGTTGGTGGAATACTTGATATGGAATTCGATGAGGAAGGCAATCTTTTGTTCAAATCATCAGCAGACGAGGGCGATTTACTGTATGACGAGATAGCATGCGGTATGCTCGTCAAGAAGTATCAGTATGAGAAGAGAGAACTTCTTGAATCACTTGAGATGTTCTTCAAGGTATTCTTCTTAGGCATGGAGTAATTATGAGAATTGGAAATGTTGAGATAAAGAATAATATTGCATTGGCACCGATGGCAGGAGTAACAGACCTGCCATTTCGACTTTTATGCAAGGAGCAGGGCTGCGGGCTTATGTGTACCGAGATGGTCAGTGCCAAGGCTGTGCTGTATAACAATAAGAATACAGAAGACCTGATGAAGACAGTGCCAGAGGAGAGGCCGCTTGCATTGCAGCTTTTTGGTTCAGACCCGGATATCATGGCTGATATAGCAAAGAGACTTTCAGAAAGAGAGTTTGATATAATTGATGTCAATATGGGATGTCCTGTTCCAAAGGTAGTCAATAACGGTGAGGGTTCGGCACTTATGAAGGATCCTGTGCTTGTCGGAAGAATAGTCGAGAAGATGGCTGATGCGCTTGATAAGCCGCTTACAATCAAGATAAGGGCAGGATTTGATGAGAATAGTATAAATGCGCCTGAGATAGCACATGTTATTGAGGAGTCTGGCGGGGCTGCCGTTGCAGTCCATGCAAGAACAAGGCAGCAGTATTATTCAGGACATGCAGACTGGGATATAATAAGACAGGTCAAAGAAGCAGTATCGATTCCAGTTATTGGTAATGGCGATATTAAAAGCGGCGAAGATGCTGTTAATATGATAAAGCATACAGGCTGTGACGGAATAATGATTGGAAGGGCAGCAAGAGGAAATCCATGGATATTCAGACAGGTTTCTGAATATATGAATAATGGTACAATAATTGAACCACCATCCGTTGAAGAAATATGCCAGATGATTAAGAGACATGCCAAAGGACTGTGTGAGATAAAAGGCGAGTTTACAGGAATCCGCGAGATGAGAAAACATTTTGCATGGTATACAGCAGGAATCAAGCATGCAGCAGCATTAAGAAATGAAGCTAACCAGGTTACTAATCTGGAACAGTTTGATGGGCTTGTGGATAGGATACTGGAAGGGTTACATTGACAGACAGGAACTGATAGTTTATAATATTGTGACGCTTGTGGGGTTTTATTCTCTAGTAGAGCAGAAGCATATTAGTGTAGCATATATATATAGAAAGGTGATAAGAACATGGCAGAGAAACAGTTTCTTACTAAAAAGGGGTATGACGAAAGAGTAGCAAGACTTGAGGAGCTTAAGGTTGTCAGAAGAAAGGAAGTTGCCCAGAAGTTAAAGGAAGCAAGAGAGCAGGGCGATTTATCAGAGAACGCTGAGTACGATGCAGCTAAGGACGAGCAGAGAGATATTGAAACAGAAATTGCAGAACTTGAAGCAATTCTTGCTAACTGTGAGGTTATTCAGGATAACGATAAGAATAAAGATGTAGTTAAGATGGAGAGCGTTGTTGTACTTCACGACGTAGAATTCGATGAGGATATCGAGTATACAATCGTTGGTTCATCAGAGGCAGACAGCCTTAATAACAAGATTTCTAATGAGTCACCACTTGGTGCAGCTCTTATTGGAAAGAAGAAGGGTGATACTGTTAAGGTAGAAGCACCTGTTGGAGAGATTGAATATACAGTTGTATCTGTAAAGAACGACTAATAAAGATATATTTCAGTAACGTATAGAAAAGGAGATACTCATTCATGGGAGATAATAAATCTGCACAGCAGCCTGACGTTAACGAGCAGATTAAGGTTCGTATGGAAAAGTTAAAGAACCTTCAGGACGCAGGTAAGGATCCATTCCAGATAACAAAGTATGATGTAACACATCACACAGACGAAATAAGAGCCATCTATGAAGCACATGAGAAGGAACTTCTCGGTGACAGACCAGCAGTTAATACTGAAGGTTTAGATGAGCAGCAGGCAAGAGAAGCAGTTAATGCCGATTACAATGAGAGAAGAGCCATTATGGACGCTTCTCCAATCAATGTAAGCTTTGCCGGACGTATGATGTTCAAGAGAGTAATGGGGAAGGCATCTTTCTGTAACATTGCTGATCTTAAGGGCAGAATGCAGGCATATATTTCAAGAGATGCAATTGGCGAAGAAGCATATGCAGACTTCAAGAAGTCTGATATCGGTGATATCTTCGGTATCAAGGGATTCATCTTCAGAACTAAGACAGGAGAGATATCAGTTCATGCTGAGGAGATTACTCTTCTTTCTAAGAGTTTACAGGTACTTCCAGAGAAGTTCCACGGAATCACAGATACTGATATGAGATACCGTCAGAGATATGTTGATTTAATAATGAATCCTGAGGTTAAGGAAACATTTGTAAAGAGATCAAAGATTATCAAGGAAATCAGAAAGTTCCTTGATGGCAGAGACTTCATGGAAGTTGAGACACCAACACTTGTATCTAATGCTGGTGGTGCCGCTGCAAGACCATTTGAGACTCATTACAACGCACTTGACGAGGACGTTAAGCTTCGTATTTCATTAGAGCTTTATCTTAAGAGACTTATCGTTGGTGGTCTTGAGAGAGTTTACGAAATCGGACGAGTATACCGTAACGAGGGTGTTGATACAAGACACAATCCTGAGTTCACACTTATGGAGCTTTACCAGGCATACACAGATTACGAAGGAATGATGGAACTTACTGAGAGCATGTTCAGACACCTTGCTGAGACTGTATGCGGTACAACTAAGATTACTTACAATGGCACTGAGATTGACCTTGGAAAGCCATTCAGAAGACTTACTATGAATGACGCAATTAAGGAATATGCCGGTGTTGATTTTGATACAATTAAGACTGACGAAGAAGCTAAGGCTCTTGCTAAGGAGAGAGGAATTGAGTTCGAGGAGCGTCATACTAAGGGCGACATCATCAACCTCTTCTTTGAGGAGTACTGCGAGGAGAATTTAATCCAGCCTACATTCATTATGGATCATCCTCTTGCAATATCTCCACTTACTAAGAAGAAGCCATCTGATCCAGAGAAGGTTGAACGTTTCGAGCTTTTCATTAACACATGGGAAATGTGTAATGCATACTCAGAGCTTAACGACCCAATCGACCAGAGAGAGCGTTTCGCACAGCAGGATAAGAACGCAGAGAACGGTGATGAGGAAGCACAGCACACAGATGAGGACTTCCTTAACGCACTTGCAGTAGGTATGCCACCAACAGGCGGTATCGGTTATGGTATCGACAGACTTGTTATGTTGCTTACAGATTCACCTGCGATTAGGGATGTGCTGCTCTTCCCGACGATGAAGTCTATTGATAAGTAGGAATGCAGGAAAATCAAGGGTTTCAGAGCTTGGATGTACTAAAATATATAGTTGGTCAAGGGGTTTTGACCAATTTTTGGCATAGTCAAAAAAAGATTAGTACAGGTTAGTACAGATTGCTTAGTCTGAAAAATTAAAGATTGTATTACTTAGAGGACATTTTCTAAAGAAATTTAGAAGATGTCCTCTTTTTGCGTTATAGGAACAATTGAAATACCGAAAGGAGAATAGCGTGGAACACACAAAGGCATATCAGGAATTTAAGAAGAATGGTAATACAAAGTTTGTAAGATATAGCGAAGGAGCAGAAATGTATCATATGAGCGTATCAAAGTTTATGCAAATGGCTAAGGATGCCTAAGCAATCTATAAGTTAGGACAGTTAGTACTTGTGAATTTAAAAATATTTGATGAGTACATTGAGACATTCCATATAGTTGATGATGAATTTTATAAGTAGGTGAAAAGGATGGTAACACAATTACAGCCGGATATTAGGGCTTATCTTCATGGTGGGGAGGTAATAAAAAGATACATAAGGGTCGAAGAGGTGGCTCATGCATATGGATTTAGTGTTGAGGAAACTGAATATATAGCTAAAGGAGACAGCAGAAATCCAGAAGGTATCCATGAAGGACGAGCAGGCAGTCGGAAAGATTGTCATTGAGAAAACTGACAAAGTAACCGGAAAGCCGATCGATGGTGTTGTATTTGAAGTAAGAGATAAGGACGGAAAGGTGCTTGACACACTCACTACTGACAAGAATGGTCATGCAGAGAGCAAGGAGCTTCCTATCTGTA